>Ga0210389_10000323_pt1 | contig 47430 bp, 36 predicted proteins | sample IncBWH28OmetaG_FD_160127 | JGI IMG/M metagenome (GOLD analysis project Ga0210389, IMG submission 160127) | Forest soil microbial communities from Barre Woods Harvard Forest LTER site, Petersham, Massachusetts, United States - Inc-BW-H-28-O ... | reverse complement strand
CTTCGGGGCCACCACCAACATCACTCGGTACGCTATAACAGCCGGATTTTATCGGCAGGGAACGTGGCTTGATCTGCCGTGGACGCTCAGCTTTTGTCTGGTGGCGGGCTTTGCCGCGACCTGGACCGACAGTGAGCAGCAATTGCCGGAGTTCGAGTCCCGCGGCACGAGCATGCAACTGCTGGCGCAGTTCTCTCCTTTGCTGATCCCCGCCATCGTCTTTCCGCTGGTGTTGCGGATTGCGCAGGAACAGTTCGAGTGGTCGGTGATTCTGGCGTTGGTGTCGTTTGCCGCGGCGGGAGGACGGATGTTCTTCGTCCAAAATGAGCTGCTCATCAGTACTCGCCAACTGCAGGAGAATCTTGCGCTGTTGCAGGGGATCACGCAGGGTACGACGGACGCGATCTTCGTCAAAGATTTGCAGGGGCGGTATCTGATGATGAATCCGGCGGGTGCGGGATTTCTGGGGCGGACCGTCGATGAAGTCATCGGGAAGGACGATACTGAGCTTTTCGACGACGCGGAAACCGGGCGCATAATCATGGAACTGGACCGCGGGGTTCTGCAATCAGGCAAAATGCAGACCTTGGAAGAGGGAGGTACTGCAGCCGGAGTATCTCGAATTTACCTTAGCAACAAAGGGCCGCTTCGCGACCAGAGCGGGAAGGTTGTCGGGCTGCTGGGGATCTGCCGCGACATTACGGATCGAAAACGCGCCGAAGAGGAAATGCGCCGTTCGGAACAGAAGCTGCACATTCACTTCGAGCACACTCCGCTGGCGGTAGTGGAATGGGATCTCGACTTCCGGGTCACGGATTGGAATCCTTCAGCGGAGCGCATCTTCGGATATTCGAAGCAGGAGGCGATCCGGCAGCATGGCAGTTTTATTGTTCCGCCGCAGCATCGTCCGCAGGTGGACCAGGTTTGGAAGGAGTTGGTCAGACAGAATGGCGGAACTCGAAACACGAATGACAACCTCACCAAGGATGGCCGCACGATTACCTGCGAATGGTACAACACTCCGCTGGTCGATGAGTTGGGTCGCGTGCTCGGCGTGGCGTCACTGGTGCATGACGTCACCGAGCATGTAGCTCTGGAGGAACGGCTGCGCCAGTCGCAGAAGATGGAGGCTGTCGGCCGTCTGGCTGGCGGCGTGGCTCATGACTTCAACAATCTGTTGACTGTGATCCTCGGATATTCGCAAATATTGGCCGAAGGTGTTCCTTCGGGCAGCCGCCTCGCCGATAGCACTGCGCAGATCAAGTCGGCCGCCGATCGAGCCTCGGGTATCACGAGGCAATTGCTCGCGTTCAGCCGCAAGACCGTGATGACTCCGCGGGTGGTTAACCTGAACGACATCATGTTGAATCTGGATTCCTTGCTGCGACGGCTGATCGGAGAAGACATTGAGGTGCTGACCGTGCCTGCGAACGATCTGGGGTCGGTGACGGCGGATCCGGGGCAGATCGAGCAGGTCATCATGAATCTGGCTCTGAACGCTCGCGACGCCATGCCCCACGGAGGGAAGCTCACTCTCGAAACCTCGAACGAGCTGCTGGACGAATCCTACGCGCAGCGGCACCAACCCTCCGTGGCTGGGCGCTATGTGATGCTCGCCGTCACCGATACGGGGCATGGCATGAGCCCGGAGACGCAGGCTCGTATTTTTGAGCCTTTCTACACGACCAAAGAAGTTGGCAAGGGCACCGGGCTCGGGTTGTCGATGGTGTACGGAATCGTCAAGCAGAGCGGGGGCTATATTTGGGTGTATAGCGAACCGGATCGTGGAACGACCTTCAAGATTTATCTGCCGCGCGTTGACCAGCCGGCGGAAACTTCGGGTTCGGAGAACCGCTCTCGGAGCGTGCAACGCGGCACGGAGACGATTCTGCTGGTGGAGGATGATCCGCAGCTGCGGCAGCTGAGTTCGTCGGTGCTGGCGCATTGCGGGTATAAAGTTTTGACCGCCAACGGGCCGGAAGAGGGACTCGCGATCTGTAGAGAGAATCATCGCGACATTCGCCTGCTGGTGACCGACGTGGTGATGCCGCGCATGAACGGACGGCAGCTGGCTGAGCAGATCGTGCAAGTGGCTCCGAATGTGAAGGTGCTTTATATTTCGGGCTATACCAGCAACGCCATTGTGCACTACGGAGTGCTCGACGCCGGACTGTGGTTTTTGCCCAAGCCTTTTACGCTGTCGGCGCTGGTGGCGAAGGTGCGGGAAGTTCTGGACTCGAAATAGGCGCCGAGGCGCTGAGTCTGATTTCGCGGTGGTGGGCCCGTTTAAATCTGTCATTCTGCGGTTTCATCGCGCGAGGAATCCGGAGGGTGCGCGCCGAACAGCAGGTTCCTCACCGGGCTTTCAGCCCGGTTCGGAATGACAAAATTAGCTTTGTGTTCCACTTTCTGCCAGAAATCTGGTTCGTTTGCACACTTCTCGTGTGCACGCTTCTCGGATGCACACTCTTCAGGCGCGGAGGTGCTCTCGGTGGCTACTTCGTTCCTTCGGCCCAATAGCTGGTGCGCGCCAGCACGGTGGCGTCTTTTGTGTCCCGCAAGCGCACTCGAATCTGATGCAGGCCGGGACGTGGACTCTGCGGAGCGAAGCTTAACAGATAGCGGCTGTGCAGATGATTGGTGAAGTCGCTCATCCGTGAGTCGAATCTGTTCCTGGTGGCGAAGAGTTCGTACTCGCCGCCCGTCATGGAAGCGATGGTGCTCGGAACATTTTTCCGCATGGCTTGCGCGGTGCGATAACCGAGGTCGAGGAAGTCGATGCCGTTATGCATCTCGTTAATGTTGGTGCCGCGGCCGGTGTCGAGGATGTTGGAAAGCGAGGGCGAAAACGCCAGCGCATACATGACGGCGTTGCTTTGCCCGATGGCGCTGACCGCGTCTTCGATTTGTTCGTGGCTGCCGTGGTCGCGGGTTTCGCTGATCAGCAGCAGCACGCGGAGGCGGTCGTCTGGTTCCTGCTTGAGCAGGTTCACGGAATAACGGATTGCATCGAGGATGGTCGCTCCTCCGTCGCCTGGTTGCAGATTCGTCAGGTCATCTTCTACGAGACTCGCGTCTTTCGTGAAATTTCTGGTGAGATCAACCTGGCTGTCGAATTCGACCACGGCCACTCGCGCTGTTCCCAGGCTGAATAGCGGATCGAGCATCGACTTCAAACCCCGCATTCGCGGGAACTCAGCGTAGGCCCGGCGTCCGCGCTGAATGGCCACGACCAGTGAGATGGGCTGACCTTCGGGCGTTTCGTCGAGGTGCGCTGCTTGCTCAACGCCATTGTCTTCTACGATGAAGTTCCTGACCTCAAGGCCATACACGATTCCGCCCTGCTGGTCTTTGACGAGCGCCGGAACCAGGACCACGTTGGATTGCGAGCGGAGAGTTGGTTCCTGAGGTGTTTCCTGGGTGGTGCTCTGAGAAAGCGCGATGCCGTTGAGCAGAGTGAGGAGAAACGAAATCAAAACAAGCGCAGACAAACCTGGAAAGCCGGTCAGAGCGCGGCGCAGACTAGCTCGCTTTGCGGTCGTTGCCCGGCGCGTCGCCGCCCAGCACTTTGTCCAGCGCATCTGCTAATAGATGCGCCCGCTTCTGATAATCGGTTGCTCCGCCGTCGTGCTTTTTCTTGAGCAGATGATATTCATCGGCAATGTTCAGGGCGGCGAGAACGGCCAGCCGAACTGTATCAATCGTGTTGGTCGCTTCGGCCACGGCGCGCATTTTGGAGTCGACATATTCCGCGAGCTTCAGAATGTATTCCGCATCGGAGCCGCGCAAGTTGTAAGCCTGGTCAAAAATCTCCACTCGGACACTGGAGTTCTGCGCGTCTTTCACGATTTGATCTTTGGTCGCCGTTGCCATAAAACGATTCTCCGTAGAGACCCAGCTGGCTGCGTCTCACTTGCCATGCGCAACTAGCTGGCCTCGGCCATCGACTCGATCTGCTGCAGCATTTTCTCGACACGCCCGCGAATTTCTTCGCGCTCTTTCTTCAATTGGACGGTTTCGCGGCGCAGAGTTGCCAACTCCGCGTCGCGGTCTTCCATTTGCTGCCGCAGCCGCTGCGCATCGCGCTCAGCTGACGCCTGCGCCTGCCGCGCCGCTTTGTACATCTCTATGGTGCGATAAACTTTCTCTTCCAGCGCCTGAAAATCGTCGGCCGGAACCTGCGTTGCCACCTGTTCGACTGCATTTAGGGCCATAAGTACACTCTTCCCCGGCAGAATTTCTTACACGGCATTTCTGGAACCCGCACTTCTAGGACCAGGATTTCTGGAACTTCCTCGCAGTATACTCCACATCTTTGTGGACAACTCACCCCATCGGGCCGTACGAATGGCGGACCCGCGAGCGACAACCAGGTGTCGAGGATTGGCTATAATTGGTGCCTGCAGGAGGCTTGAATTATGAAGCGGATCGCTTGTTTTGCCCTCGTATTTCTAGCGCTGGCTGCGGCGCCGTCCCGAAGCGCAGCCCAGTCCAAGGCTCAGTTGCAAGTGCAACTCACGGATGCTCAAGGGAAGAGCGTTGGCAGCGCTTCTCTGTGGGAGAAGGGATCGGGCGTCGGGATCGAACTTCACCTTCACGACCTGCCTCCTGGAGAGCACGCCATTCACTTCCATCAAGTTGCCAAGTGCGAAGGGCCCGACTTCAAATCCGCGGGAGGACATTTCAATCCCGAAGGGAAAAAGCACGGGTTCGAAAATCCTGACGGCCACCACGCCGGGGATATGAAAGACTTTACCGTCGATGCTCAGGGCAAGGCCAACGGAGTCAAACTTCAGGATGACGACGTAACCTTGGCGGGGGGCGCTCACTCGCTCTTTAGCAACGGCGGGACGGCGATTGTGGTCCACGCCAAAGCCGACGACTACAAGACCGATCCATCGGGCAATTCTGGAGACCGCATCGCCTGCGGCGTGATTACGAAGTAAGGACGATCGGAAGCGAGCGGCAGCCTCGGGGGCTGAAGCCCGCGTAGAGGGGAAGGCTCACCGCAGCGCTGAAAGCGCTGCACCACCCAAAATCGAGTTCCGCGAGTTCGATTGCCGCGGCTTGGATGCCGCGGCTTCGATGGTTCAAGTCTGATTGGCCAGTTTCGCCAGCTTGCGAGCTGCTTCGTCCAGCGTCTCCGCCTTCTTGCAGAATGCGAACCGGACTTGCTTTGCGCCATCGCGGGGATCGCGATAGAAACTCGATCCTGGCACGCAGGCCACGCCAATTTCCTGCACCAGATATTTCGCGAACGAGATGTCGTCTTTGAATCCGAATGCAGAAATGTCGGTCATCACATAGTAGGCGCCGCGCGGGCGGAAGCATTTGAATCCGGCTGCGGTCAACGACGGCATCAGACGATCGCGGCGCACGCGGTATCCCTCTGCGAGTTTTGCGTAGTACTCTGGCGGCAAGCTTAACGCCGCGGCTCCGGCTTCCTGCAGCGGCGCGGGCGCGCCTACCGTAAGAAAATCGTGTACTTTGCGGATCGCGTTCGTGATTTTTTCTGGCGCAACCGCCCAGCCCACGCGCCATCCCGTGACGCTGTAGGTTTTCGACATGCCGTTGATGGTGACCGTGCGTTCGCGCATGCCTTCGAGCGAGACGATCGAAATATGTTCGGTGCCTTCGTAGAGAATGTGCTCGTAGATCTCGTCGGTAATGGCCAGCACGTCGAACTCGACGCAGAGGTCGCGAATCAATTCGAGTTCCGATCGCGTGAAAACTTTGCCGGTAGGATTGTTGGGCGTATTGAGGATGATGGCTTTCGTGTGCTTGTCGAACGCGCGCCGCAGCTCTTTTTCGTCGAAGGTCCACTCGCCGCCGTCGGCCGCGGGCGGACGCAGCTTCACGAACTTTGGCTTTGCGCCGCTCAGCACCGAGTCTGGCCCGTAATTTTCATAGAACGGCTCGAAGATTACGACTTCGTCGCCGGCGTTGCAGACGGCCAGAAGAGTCGAGATCATGGCCTCGGTCGATCCGCAGCAGACTGTGATTTCTTTTTCGGGATCGACTGTAATTCGTTGCCATACTCCCATCTGACGAGCGATTGCGTTGCGCAGATTCTTCGCGCCCCAGGTGATGGCGTACTGGTTCACGTCGTCCGCAACGGCCTGTTGGGCGGCCTGTTTGATCTCCGCCGGGGCGGGGAAGTCGGGGAAGCCTTGGGCCAGGTTGACCGCGCCGTACAGCATGGCCTGGCGCGTCATCTCACGGATGACGGATTCGGTGAAGTGTCCGACTTTGTCGCTGAGGAAGTGCTTGCCGGGAGCAGCGATCACGGATCGTGAAGTTTGCCGGGAAGGTCTGCGGGGAGTCTTGGCCGAGGCCTTCTGTTTTTTCCGGGGCTTGCTCGAAGTGCGGTCTGGCATGCAGGCAGACTAGCAGTGCGGCCGTAGTAGTTTCAAATCGGCGAGAATCTTGGCAGTGGTGCTGTTTGGCTTACGTTCCAGACCGCTTAAGCGGGAGATCCTTCGCTGCGCCTGAAAAACGGCTACGCTCAGGATGACGACGTCGTATAAAAGTCAAACCGCACCACAACCAGAACTTCGACCTACTTCTTCACGGCAATCCCTAACTCGCGCAGCTGGCGGTCGCTGACTGGCGTGGGGGCGTCGCACATCAGATCGACGGCGCGGGCTGTCTTGGGGAAGGGGATTACTTCGCGCAGACTTTCGGCGCCGGCGATGATCATTACGATGCGATCGAGGCCCAGTGCGATGCCGCCATGGGGAGGCGTGCCGTACTCAAGGGCTTCCAGGAAGAATCCGAAGCGCGACTTTGCTTCTTCCTCCGTCATGCCTAGCGCGCGGAAGATTTTGCTTTGGATGTCCTGGCGGTGAATACGAATTGAGCCGGAGCCTAGTTCCGTGCCGTTGAGGACTACGTCGTAGGCCAGCGCGCGTACCGCGCTCAGTGGTGATTGCGGATCGTTCACCGACTCCACGCCCGCTTCCAGCAGTTTCATGTCTTCTTCGTGCGGCGAGGTGAAGGGGTGGTGGGCAGCCATCCACTGCTTCTCGCCTTCGTCCCACTCGAACATGGGGAAATTCGTGACCCACAGAAAACGGAAATCTTTCGCCGGGTCGCCGGTCTTTTTGAAAATGCCGTGGCGCTCGGAGTATTTCTGCGCCAGGGCCAGGCGCAGCAATCCTGCCGACGCGTAAATTGCCAGTTCCGCGGGCGTGACTTTGCGGTGCGTGGGCATCGCCGTCTGCGGGCCGGCTTGTGCCGATCCGGCTACCAGCACCACGAGATCGCCTTCCTCCGCTCCAGTTTTCTTGGCGATCGCCGCCGCGGCTTCCGGGAATTTGTTGCCGATGCGTTTGAAATCTTCGAAGATTTTCGCGCCGCCCTTAGCGTGGAACATGGGCTTGATGTCGTCGCGTTCCTTGCGCGACAACTCGCCGACTTTCGGCGTGCGGATCGCAATCACTGGCAGATTCGCGTTGATGGCCAGTTCCTGCAGATTCCCTGCGCTGAAACAGTCGCGCACGTCGGTAAATGCGGGCAGGCGCAGGTCGGGCTTGTCGATTCCATAGAGCCGGATGGCCTCGTCGTAGTCCATGCGGACGAAGGGGGTTTTGATGGCGCTGCCCGCGGCCTGGAACGCCGCCGTCAGAAATCCTTCGACTACTTCCCAGACTCGTTCCGGTTGTGGATACGTCATTTCCAGATCGATCTGAGTGAACTCCGGCTGGCGGTCGGCGCGCAGGTCTTCGTCGCGGAAGCAGCGGACGATCTGAAAATATTTGTCGAAGCCTGAGATCATCAGGATCTGTTTGAACATCTGCGGTGATTGCGGCAGCGCGTAGAACGTTCCGGGCTGTACGCGGCTCGGCACCAGATAGTCGCGCGCGCCTTCGGGCGTCGAGCGGGTCATGAAGGGCGTCTCGATCTCAAAAAATCCCTGCTCCGAAAGATAGTCGCGAATCGCCTTGGCCACCTTGTGCCGCATCTCGATGTTGAACTGCATCACTTCGCGGCGCAGGTCGATGTAGCGATATTTCAGACGCGTTTCTTCATTGGTGAGCGCCGTGTCGGAGGGCAAGAATGGCGGCAGCTTCGATTCGTTGAGAATGCGAATTTCGCTGGCCACCAGTTCCACTTCGCCGGTGGGAATGTTTTTGTTCACGGTGTCGGCGTCGCGCAGCTTCACCGTGCCGATCACGGCGATGACGTACTCGTTGCGCACAGTGTTGGCCTTGTCGTGCGCGGCCGCGTCGAGTTCGCGGTTCAGCACAACCTGAGTCACGCCGGTGCGGTCGCGGAGATCAATAAAAATCAGGTTGCCGAGGTCGCGCCGCCGGTTCACCCATCCCATGAGCACGGCTTTCTTGCCGGCGTCGGAAGGACGCAGCGTTCCGCACATATGAGTCCGTCGTAAATCGCCTAAGAAGTCGAGCAAAGTGTGTCCTTGCAGTCAGAATTGCGGCAGAATGCCGAAGCACAAGATTATAAACGCTGTTCGTGTGAGGAATCTGCGTGAAGCGCCGAGTCGTGCGCCTCGGTTGCTGATCGACGTTAGGAACGCTTGCTCGAATGTCCTCCTGACTATCCCAAATTCTTTCTTGCATCTACTATGAATCCTCGTTACGCATCTACTATGGATATGATGACGGCAGACCGGCTCCCCGGCGAAATCGCGCAGCCCGAGCCCGTTCTGCGGCTTCTGGTCGAATTGCCTTCACGGCCACGCGTATTCTTCGGCAACCTGCGCGACGTGGTCCTGCCGCGCCGATTTCCTCTGCTCGAACTTCAATCAGCACCGGCGCCGTTCTGGCCCGACGTATTTGTGCCGCGACGTCTGCCCTGGAAACGATTCATCGAGTCCGTTGCTTATCATGCCATCGCAATTGCGCTGCTGATCGGTGTCACTCGTTTCTTCGCGCTTCAGCCTCGAGTAGTGGCGAAGCCGATCTTCGACCACTCCCAGGTGATCTATTACCAGCCGTCGGAGTATCTTCCTCCCCTCGATACCCGCAGCGAGCGGTCAGCGCAACTGAGGAAGCCGGATCCGGAGTTTGCTCGCCAACCGATCATTTCTCTTCCGCCCGAGGCCAACAACCGTTCGCAAACCCTGGTGGCGCCGCCCGACGTCAAATTGAAACGCGACGTTGACATGCCGAATATTGTGGCGTGGTCGGACGCGGCCGAGAAGCCGCGGCTGGCGATTCCTCCGGTTCCGTTGACTCCGGCCGCCGAGATCACGCGCATCGCGCCTGCGCTGCAGAGTTCCGTGGTGGCTCCGCCGCCAGAGATTAGTGCCGCGAATGCGAGCGCCATGCAGTCTCCGCAGCTTGCCGTCGTGGCGCCTCCGCCGAGTATCGAGAATGCGTTGACTCGTCCGATTGGCGATCTGAATATCGGACGGAGTTCCGTGATTGCTCCAGCGCCGCAGCTACCAGTCGCGGAACAGCGTACCCGGTATGGATTGCGAGGGTTCGGCGCTGGTGCGCAAGTTGTGGGTCCGCCCCCGTCGGTTTCCGCTTCGGGATCCTCCGGTGCATCTTTTGGAGAGCGTGGCCGCGTCATCGCGCTGAACCTGCACCCCACAGTGGGTGCGCCACCAAATCCGCCGCCCGGGAACCGGCGCGGCGCCTTCGCCGCGACGCCCGAAGGACATTCCGGAGCCTCGGGCGCGCCCGGAGCCGGCGGAAACGGCGGGAATGAAAACGGAAATGGTTCGCCGCGGAAGGGAAGCGGCGACTTGCCTTCGGGACTCTATGTTGGAAGCACCGCGGCGAAACCCGCATCGGTTGCGGGCGATCCAGGCAAGACTGCAACCAACTCAGTCAACCAGAATCTGGCGGCGAGCGTCCGTCCTTCGCGCGTGTCTAGCGGGCCATCGCGTCCCATGCAGCCAGACAGCGTGGCTAACCTGTCGGAACCGGAACGAGCGGTGTTCGGGAATCGGAAGTTCTATTCCGTGACGCTCAACATGCCGAACCTGAATTCCGCCAGCGGTAGTTGGGTGATCCGGTTCGCCGAACGCGATCATGAGTCGGGCGGCCATGATTCTAGTGATCACGATTCGAACAGTCATGAGGCCAACGCGGCCGCAGGGGATCTTTCCCAGCCCACGGCGACGCGAAAAGTCGATCCCGCCTACCCTCTGCAACTGATGCGCCAGAACGTGGCTGGGACGGTGATTCTCTACGCGATCATCCGTGCTGACGGGAGTGTGGGGAATGTGCGCGTGCTGCGCGGCGTCGATGACCGCCTCGATCGATTTGCCAGCCAGGCACTGGCGCAGTGGCAGTTTCAGCCCGCTACAAAAAACGGCTCGCCGGTGGATGTTGAGGCGACATTCAAGATTCCATTTCGACCCACGCGCGGAGACTCGAATTTTTAGTGTCGTTTGGGATGGATCCGCAAGGATTGGGAGATCCGTTTCTCAGCGCGCGGCGCCGCGCCGCTTTTCCAGCGCCGCGTAAATCGCGGGATCGGTGCAGACTTCGTAGTACGAGCGTTCGGTCCAGCCGGTGACGGAGAAGTCGGCGGGATCGATACGCGGGATGCGGCTCTCGCGTACGACGATGTTGCGGAAGATGTCTTTGTCGACGGCTACTGTGGCGCTGAACAGCTTGTATTCGCCGCGGTCAGAGGCCAGCGAAGCGGGCAGACGCACCTTCAGAGGTTCGAGCGTAATTTCCTGCTGCAGCTTGCGGAAGGCGGCCTCGTTCATGCGAATGCCGCCCAGGTTGAAGCTCAGGATGACATCTTCGGGATTGCCGTTCTCGTCAAGTTCCGCGCCTTGAAACGCGTACACGTGGAACGGACCCGCTTTGGGTTCCATTACTTTGCGCGCGCGCTTGTTGCAGGAGGACAGCCGGTCGCTTTCGTTCAGTGCTTCGGAAATCATGATCTGGTGCTCGCCATCCATCAGGTAGAGCGGCGCTGACTCCTGGAGTGTGATGCCGACGCCGAGTTCGAGGCCGGGCATGCCTGAGCGTTGCATGAGTTCGTTATAGCCGCGAACGATTTCGATGATTTCGCGGGCCAGCACGCACATGCGGCTGACGCCCAGCCCAGGCTCGCCTTCGCGCTCCAGGATGGCCAGAATGATGGCATCGCCTTCGAGAAATACTTTGCGCGCGCCGTACTTCTCCAGCAGTTTGTTGACGGGGTCGTAAAAATTCAGGCTGAAGTACGATGCTGGATTCAGACCCTTCTCCATCATCGTGCGCGTGAGCCGGGTTGAGTCGCGCACGTCGGCCTTGAGGACCACGTGGCGCAGCACTCGTTCAGAATCCGTTTGACCTTGTTCTTCGGGAAGCAGAAACTCGTAGAGCGTTCCGTTGACGCGCGACAATTCCTGGAGCCGTTCATTGCCTACCAGGTTGACGGAATCGAGGGCTGCATTCAAAACTTCCAGCCGCCGCAGGTCGCGATGGTAGTGAAAGAAGTCTCCCAGGAATCGCGCCGCTACTTTTGCGCGCTCTGCGCCGCGGCAGCTTGCGACCTTCGCTACCGCCGCGTACAGGCTGTTCGGGGTGAGCTTGCCGTGCTCTTGAATCATGCGCTCGACCCGGTCGCATTCGGTGCGGTCGGTAAGCGAACTCTTCAACTGCTGTGGATTGATGCGCGGCGCATACTCGCCCAGTAACGGAACCACGTAATACGAGGCGATCACGTTCTCCATGACCTGCTCGTCTTCGAGCAGACGGACCCAGGCTGCCAGGCGGTCCTGCTGCGCCATGCCCTCGGCAGAGTCTTCGGGTGTTCCTGTTCCTACCAGAGAGCGCGCGTTTTCGGGGACATTCATCCACGAGTCGAGCGTCTCGGCGCCGACTTCTTCGCCGTACTGCGAACGCAGAAATCCCGACACCACTTCGCGCATGCGGCCGTAGCGATCGGGATCACGGTCCCAGTTGCCGAGCATGACGTAGTGTTCGGCGCACAGGTAATCGTCGCGGCCATCTTCAGAAAACAGGAGCCGATTCAGAAACAGCGGATAGGTGAAATAAGCGCCTCCGCTCGTTTCCTCGCCAAAGAGCGACCGCCGGGTGCGCGCCAGGGAACTCTTTTCCACTTCGCGCAAGGTCTCGAAAATTTCCTGTCCGGTTTTTCGCAGGATGATTTTCTTGCGTACCTGGAATTGCGCCAGCCGCTCGCGGTATTCATGCGCTTTTTGCTGTCGCATGTTGTCATAGGACTTCAGTAGCACGCGGCAGCGTTCCAGCACCTGCAGGAACTGATGGTTCATTTCTGTGCGCAGGAATTTCGTTACCGCGAGGCGCGCCAGCAGGTCGACTGACAACTTGAACTCTTTCTTGGCTCGATTGAGCGACGCGACCTGTAACTCGGTCAGCGCCGGCCTCCAGTCCGACGGATCAATTTTAGGGCGCGCGGTCCTGCCGGCCTGGTTTCGCATCCACGACGGACCTTGGGTGACTTGTGGAGCTTCGGCCGAGAGCAATCCTTCCAACTCGCCATGGCGGGCGATCAAGCGCGCAATCTGCGCCCGCGCGAGTTCGACAAACCGCGGACTTAGCACTACATCGTGGCGCAGATTGTCGACGCCAACGCTGATTCCTTCCAGCGCTACGAAAGGCGTGGACGCAGCCAGATTCGGCGGCGCCGGTTTGTCCGGCGCTCCACCTAGTCGAAAGATAGGAATTCTCGGCATCCCTGGATCAGGAGTATTTGGAAGTTGCTGATTTAAAACGGACATGTCGAGGTTAGCATGCAGAGAGCGGCGGCTAAAGTTACCTAGGTTACCGCGCTTAAGCCATGGTTTTCGTTGGTGTTAGGCGGATGAGGGACGAAGGGCAACCGGCGAAGTCCCGGGGTTTACATGCTTGGAATGTGGCACATTTCGTGTCACAATATTTCTATGCCATCCGTGAACATTCGCCAGTTACGCGACACCCGGCGCCTGAAGGAATTGTTGAGTGCCGGCCAGACCGTGGAACTTCGCGAGCGGCAGAGGGTGATCGCCCGCATTGTCCCGGCACAGCACCAGGCGGAGCCTGAACATTGGCCTGACTTTGCCCAGCGCCGCCAGAGAATCTTTGGAAAGCGAGTCTTGTCGGGAGCCGACCTGGTGGTCGAGGAACGCGGGCGCTTTTGAACGTATCGAGTATCTACGCAGACACAAGTTTCTTCGTTTCCCTCTACTTGCCGGATCGGCACTCGGCCGAAGCGGAACGTCGCATGGCGTCAAAACCGAGGATCTGGTTTGTTTCCCTTCACCGCGCTGAATGGATGCACGCGATCGCTCAGCATGTTTTCCGTAAAGAGATGAGTGCGCTCGAAGCTCGAAGGGCACAAGCCGAACTGGCACGAGACGTGGGAAGTGGGCTCTGGCTCAGGGCTAACTTGCCAGAATCCGTTTGGGAGACTTGCGCGGAACTGGGCCGACGGCATGGTCCACGCCTTGGCATGCGAACACTAGACAGCTTGCACGTTGCTGCTGCGCTTGAACTCGGAGCTAAATCCTTCTGGACCTTCGACGAGCGGCAGGCTAAGCTCGCTGCCGTGACTGGGCTGCAAACATCCTGACCCTAGAATCCCCACTTCTCGCAGAAAACGCGAGAAATGGGGCACCCTGCGGCGAGTGAAGGCATTTGTGAGCGCGCTAGTCAAAATCCCCACCCTCTCGCACAAAACGCGAGAAGGGTGGGGCACCCGCTTAGGTACTACTGGCTTTTCGCGCGTGTCGATTCGAACTCATCGCCTTTTTGCCATTCGATGCGTTTCTGCAGGTTAGCGGCTTCCCAGCCCAGGGCGAATCCGAATCGCGCCATGGCCGAGTCGCCGACGAAATCCATTTCGGGGCGGTATTCGTCGCTGGGCTGGTGGTAGTGCTTTTCGACGTACTCGTGTTCCTGCTCGAGTCCCCAGGCTTCGGTGTGGCCCTTGTACTTCATGCCTTCGTTAATCGAGAAGGCGGGAACGCCGACGCGGGCCAGGCTGAAGTGATCGGAGCGGTAGAAGTGTCCGGCTTCCGGCAGCGCGTCCTGGCGAATTGCGAGCCGGAACTCTTTCGCTGTGGCTTCGACTACAGAATAGAAGCTCGTGCGCTCCGCCCCGGAGACTTGCACTTCCTCCGGCGCTCCGAGCGGTTTCACGTCGTCATAATTTAAATCGAGGGTGATCTTTCCGGCGGGAACCGGGGGATGCTTGCCGAGATATTCTGAGCCCAGCAGGCCTTGTTCTTCGGCCGTGACTGCGGCGAACAGGATCGAACGCCGAGGCTTCTGCGACGCTGCGCCGAAGGCTCGTGCCAGTTCGAGCAGGATGCCGCATCCGGTGGCGTTGTCGTTGGCGCCGTTGAAAATGTTGTCGCCGGGCATATCCGGACGAATGCCGAAGTGATCGTAGTGCGCGGTGTAAATCACGGCCTCGCTGGACAGGGTGCGATCGGAACCGGGCAGAATTGCCAGTACATTGTTCGATTCGAAATTGCGGACCTTGCTGACCATGTGGGCCTTGAGGCGCGCGCCCAGGCTCACGGGATGAAACTCCTTCGTCTGCGCGTCTTTGATCATCTTTTCGAGAGTCATGCCGGAAGCCGATGCCAGCCTGGTGGCGACGTCGAGATGAACCCACGATGCAACTTTCAGGGCGGGGCCCTCCAGCTTCAAGAATGACTTTTCGCCGGAGTTTGAATTGCGCACCACTTCCCAGGGATAACTCGCCATCTGAGTTTGGTGGACCAGAATCACTCCCACCGCGCCCTTGCGCGCGGCTTCTTCATACTTGTAGGTCCAGCGGCCGTAGTAGGTGAGCGCCTTGCCTTTGAAAAATTTAGGGTCGTCCGAGGGCGGCTCGTTGACCAGCATGAGCAGAACTTTGCCGCGCACGTCGAGGCCTTTATAGTCGTCCCAGCCATACTCCGGGGCCTCGATGCCATAGCCCACGAAGACGATTTCCGCATCCACGTCGGACTGCGGCTGCTGGGTCTGGTCGTAGGCGACATATTCGTCGAGCGGCTTCAGATTCATGGTCTCGCCCTGCCTGGGGACGACCGAGAACTGCGTCTCGGGAAGGGTGGTGATGCCGACCAGCGGCACTTTCTGCATGTAGGTGCCGTGGTCGCCGGCGGGCTTTAGTCCGTACTCGGCAAATTGTGTGGCGATGTATTCGGCGGCGATGTCGCCGCCGCGCTGGCCGGTGCCGCGGCCCTCCAGCAGATCGTGCGACAGGTAACGCACGTGCCAGCGGATGTGCTCGGGCGTGATGGTTTCGAGGGCCACAATCGCGGTTCCCGGCAGTTTCGGCGAAGCCGTGCTCCTGCCCCCCTTCGCGCCGGCAGCCCCGGCTCCGCCTTCGGCATGAGCCAACAGGCTCGCGCACACCATGAGACACGTCGACGTAATTTTCAGCATTCCCTGCATAAATGTGCTTTTTCTTCGACCAAGGGGCGCTCGTTAGAAAGGCTTCTTTTTTTGTGAAAGTCTGCATGGATTGTAATGGAGGGCCCGCACCCGGCGGCATGAGAAGTGTGGAATCCGGAGCACGAGAGTGCAACCACCGCTGGAACAGTGGCCACGCTCGGACGTGTCCGCCTGCGCAGAAGCCTCTGTGTTCGTGTTTTGGTTGTGTGGGGACGGACTTGTTTTGGGGACGGGCGCGCCCTCGCCCGTTCGCCGAGCGCAGGCCGGCTTTGTTCCCCCGCCAGACTTCGGCCGCCGAACCGGCGGCTAGTTTTTCGACCCTCAACCGGCGCGGAAGTCGCGCACATCTTCTCCCGGCTTGAACATCGGGGCCGGAGCAATCTTGCCGGTCTCAGACATGCGGCGGTTGATCTCTTCGAAGTCGGCCTTGAGCCAGCCGACGCTCGATACTTCAATTTCTCCATCCTGAGCGATCCAGAAGATCGTGGGAACGTTGGTCAGGCCGTAGGCATTCGAGGCCGGGTAGGAACTGGAGTCGTCGAGCAGCACTGGAAACGTGACGCCGAATTCTTTGTTGAACGCCGCGGTTTCTTTGGCGTCGTTCTGTGAAATGCCAACCAGCGCTACGCCATGGTGCCCGTAGGCCTTGTACAGCCGCTCGTAAAACGGCAGTGCATACTGGCACGTTGGACAGGACACTTTGAAAAAGACCAGTACGACGGGGCTGCGAGCCAGTTCGTCGGTCAGCGAAAACGGCTTTCCGTCTAATGCCTTCAGGTTAAATTCCGGAGCTTTCGTGCCTTTAGTCAATGCCGCCATCGTCCGTCCTCCGAATATCTGCTGGCCACGCGCAATGCCCGGTGCGCTCTTAGTTGATCTTAGATGCTGCTGACTACGATTCGGATTGGGACAGCAGGTTTCGTCCGAATGGGGGGTTTACAACGGGTACTCTTTCCCGGGACCACATTTCCATAGGTACAAGCATCTCATCGAACGGTGTTTCACGATGGTGATAGTCTCGGCGGGATCACACTCGCACGTCGGTTCGACAGTGAGCACGACGCTGCCTGGCGACTGCTCAAGTTTCGGCGGGCTCTCCACGTATTCACAATGCGGCCCGAAACGACATTCTCCTTCAACGTGGAACGTATATGTCAGCATGTACGAGTTGACCTCGGCTGAGCAACCCTTGCACTCGAATTGCGATTGTTTCGCGCTTAGCAGAGCTGCCGGTGCGAGCATGGGGTGGCCACTGAACAACTCCGCCGATGCGACGCTTCCGTCCTTGCGGATCGATAGTTGAATTTCCACATCGCCCGTGATCCGCGCCTGACTAGCCAGCGGGGGATAGACCGGCGGCGACAGCTTGACCAGCACGACTCCAGTTTGTTGGGTGCCCGCAGATACCGTTTGCGCGGGCGCGTCCTGGGCGATCGCGGGCAATTCACCGTGCAGGGCGCCAAACGCGCACACCGCGACCAGGAGAAACCGCTTCATTCTTAAAGTTTAGACCTGCCTGTCAGGGCGGGCAATGATTTCTGCCTTCCGCAAAATCTTTCGCGTCAGACCGGTGAGGGCGATGCGTGACAGGCTTTTGACTGGAATCCATTTTCCTGTCGCGTGCGGCAGGGCGGGGACTCGCCATACTTGCACCGCGTAGTCCGTGATGGTGATCGAGTGTTTTAGCGTAAGGCATGGCGACGGGCCTGGGCCTTGGACTCCGCTGGTAGGCGCGGGGAAAAAGCGGGTTCCTCTGGCTCGCTTTGCGAGCCGTCGGAATGACAAGGATTGGGGACGCGGGGGATGCGCTAGTTCTGGCAACTCCCACATCCTCGCCATCAGGCGCGCATTGCGCGGGCGCTGGACGAGGAACACTTTGCCCTCACGGGAATCGCCAGATCGATAATCGAGCGCGTAGTGAATCTCCCGCTTCTTCTGCCGCGGCGCCTTCTTCGCCCCAGCCCTTTCTCCGCGGGTCGCGCAGAACTCCACGACTGGACAAGTCAGGCAGGCCGGCGCGCGTGGCGTGCATACCGTCGCGCCCAGTTCCATCATCGCCTGGTTGAAATCGCCGGGACGCGCGCGATCCAGCAGAGCTTCGGCCTCGACCCAAAATTCCTCCCCCGCGAGTCGACGCCCTGAAAACCGCTGAAGGACGCGCTCTACATTTCCGTCCACGACTGCGATCGGCTCGCCGAAGGCGATGCTGGCGATGGCCGCCGCAGTGTACCGTCCGATGCCCGGCAATTCGCGCAATCCCTCTGCTGTTTCCGGAAACTTTCCGCCTCGCTCCCGCGCGACAACCTTCGCGGCCGCGTGCAGCATGCGGGCGCGGCGGTAATATCCCAGGCCGCTCCACGCCGCGAGCACCGAGGCTTCGCGCGCGTGCGCCAGTTTCTCTACGGTCGGAAAGCGCCGCAGAAATTCGTGATAATGCGCGATCACGGCGGCGACCCGCGTCTGCTGCAGCATGATTTCCGACAGCCAGACGCGGTAAGGATCGTGGCTTTCGCGCCAGGGCAAGTCGCGGGCGTGCTCGTCATACCAGGCCAGCAGCTGCTTGCGAAAACTCTCTTCTCGCATCGCAGCCTGCGATTTAGCTTCTTGTGAGTTCATCGGCGGAGCCCGCATTTTATCGCAAGCAAGAAATTACCCCCGCGAAGATCTCCTGCTGCACTGACTATCCGGACTGAAGGGAACCACCGAATTCAGACATCTCTCCATTGACCTCGCACCACGGCCGCGAAATAATAGCGTTGCCTGGCATCCGCAACAGCGCGTGAATCCATTCACGCCGAGTCATCGCAAGGAGCATCATGAACGACTTCAACCGCAAGGTGGAAGACGCGTCGACGCGTGTGGGTCAAACCATCAACGAAGCCGCCGAGCGTCTGGAAAAAGAGATTCCCGAATTCATCAAATATCTGAACGACGAGGTGGTTCCGGCCGTGCGGACGCACTCTACCAAGGCGCTGCGGACAGCCTCGCAGAAACTTACGGAGTTTGCCGACTACATGGAGCAGCATCACCACCCGCCCAAGTAGGTGATTTTCGCGCGCATTTCGCCGTCACGGCGTGCCGCCGCGTTCGCTTCGTCAGCATCGCTATGCTACTGATAGTTCTGATCGCGATTGTTTTGCTGAGCGGCTGCGGCCAACCCAAGCAGGTGCACGCGAGCGTGCCACCGCCCCCGGCTCCGGCAACCACAACGACTGAGAGTCAGCCCGCTGCCAGCATTCCGGCCGCAAGAGAAAGTGTAGCACCCAAACCCAAAGAGCCCGACACCGACCCGGACCTTGCCGAGCCCACGCTGCCTGCCAGTGCGAAGCCGCTCGCCACTGAAACCGGACTCGCCAGTTGGTACGGCCCTCCTTACCACAACCGGCGCGGATCGAATGGCGAAGTCTATAACATGCACGCCATGACGGCGGCGCACCGGACTTATCCGCTGGGCTCGATTGTGCGCGTCACCAATGTCAAGACCGGGCACACTGCGCTGGTGCGCATCACCGACCGCGGGCCATTTATTCCCGGGCGCGTTCTCGATCTCTCGCTGGCCGCCGCTCGCAAGCTCGACGTATGGCAGCCGGGCGTCGCCGAAGTGAAAGTTGAATTGATGCAGTCCGCGTCTCCCGACTCGCCGGGAAAGTGGGCGGTGCAAATCGGGGGATTTCCTCACGAACCCGCTGCCGACAAACTCGCCGATCATTTGCAACACCGTTATCACACGGCCAAAGTCTTGTGCTTTGCGAGTCCCGCGGGAGACTGGTGGATTCGAGTTCGCGTGCTTGACGACGACCACGAGCGCGCCCAGAAACTTGCGGCCGAAACCGAAACCCCTGAAGGGGCGGTCTTTCTGGTGCGGTTAGACTAGTTTTGTAACTGCGGAAGAGTCTGCCTTCTGCAAACTTGGCTTTGCGGACTGCAATATTCCGCGCCGCTCCCGGCGTTGACATCACCTGCCTCAGGACATAGCATCCTCTGTACCACGCCGCTGGGATGGCCCGCCGGGCGGTAGACGCAGCTGTTGGTAGGGCAGGCACCCATTCCCACGCAACGCTATGCCGAGGCGATCATTTTCAGTAACATACCGACAAACGCACAATAGGAGCCGTGTCCTTGGGGAACTGCGTGGCGGGAGTGTACGTAACATTGAACATAACGTTAGGAGTTTGCTATGAGTAACAAATTCTTTGACGGCATCAAGCACGTGATCATCGAGGACGATGACCCGAAGCCGGAGGGACAAGCTCAGGCGCATTCGCAACCGCATGCTGAGGCGCCCGCCGTCGCTCCGCCGGCCGGGGCTTATACGGACAGCGCGGTCTATCAACCCGTGAGCACGCCGGCGATCAACACGCAGCCGCTGAGCGAAGAAACTGAACACTGCTACCAGAGGATTCTGGCGAAGACCAATTTCAACGCGACTCAGGTTGCGGCCACAATTAACATGTATCTCGATTCGCTTTCATCCATTGCTGCGCTCGATGAGCGGACCCGCTTCAAAACCGCGGTGGTGCAGGCGAAGGCGCAGGAAGGACTTTCCCAGGAAAAGATTCTCGCCACATTTGACGGGTTGAAAGTCGCGTTGCAGAACGAGCAGGAATCGTTCGCCGCCTCGGCCGCCGCGACCAAGCAGCGGGAAATTGACGATCGGCAGAAGAAGGTGCAAGAGGTTACGGACGCGATTGCGCAGAAGCAGAAGGAGATTTCACAGCTGCAGCAGCGGCTCTCCGACGTGACTACGGAACTGGTGGCAGCGCAGGGCAAGATTCAGCGCGCCGAATCGCAGTTCACGATTGCGGCGCAGCGGCGCGCGCTGGAGATTGATCAGGAAAAGGCTAAGTACGTCAGCCTTCTGCAGGGGTGAGAATAGTTAGGGATTAGAGATTAGGGACCAGAGAAGAAATTTGGGAACGGGATCAAGAAGGAATATGCCTCATGAGTATTACACCGTCCACTCCGAATAATCTTGGCGATCAACTGAAGTCGTTCTGGTCGCGCCCCGAAGGCAAGACGGGGATGATCTTCATTGTTCTGGCCGCGGCGGCTGCGGTTTATGGCTGGGCGCAGATCGTGCCTTTCGTGGTTTCGATGCTGGCCGATACGCTGCACATGGTCGAACTGGCGGCGATGCTGGGCGCGATTCTGTGGGTGGTCTTCAGCAGCCGCACGCATCTTTTGTTTCGTCTGATCATGCGGGCCATTACCGGGCTGATCATCGATATCGACCCGATCGGCATTTTGAAGGATCACTTGTCGCAGATGCGCAAGCGGCGCGACGTGATGTCGCAGCAGATCTCGAACGTCAGCGGGCAGATTCAGTATCTGAAAAACATCATCGATAAGAACTCGGCCCTGGCCAGCGAGAACATGCGCCTGGCGGCGCACGCCAAGAAACTTGCGACCACCAGCGCCGACCAGAATGAACAGCTGCGCATGGCTTTGCAGATGAAGGCCAAGGCTAACCAGGCGGGGCGGCTGCAGAAATCGAATCTCAGCTACCAGCAACTGCTGAACAAGTTGCAGAACATCTACGACCTGCTGAGCAAGTGGGCAGTGCACATCGATTTTTATATCGAGGACACCGACAACGAAGTGAAGCAGGCGGAGATCGAATACAAGACCATCAACACCGCGTTCCGCGCTTATCGCACGGCCCTCGCGGTTATCAAGGGAACCGGCGACGAAAAAGAACTCTACGACCAGACCATGGAACATCTGGCCGAAGAGGCGGGACGCAAGCTGGGCGAGATGGAAGACTTCCAGCGGCTGGCGCAGAACTTCATGGATACGATTGATCTCGAAAACGGCGCAGTTGAAACCGACGCCCTCGAAAAACTCGACGCCTACGAGCAGAAGCTGCTCACGTCGGGCGCAACCGACACGGCGTTTCTGCTGCCGGGCGCGACGGCGGCTCCAGTGCCGGTTCCGGCTAGCAGGGCGGCGGATTCTCCACCGGCGGCGAAGAGCGCGGGCGATTACGGGGACATGTTCAAGTAACGGAGTTTCTAGGCTGAGTTAACCAGTCAGAGTTGAACCAGCATGAGTTAGACCAGCACGAGTTGTACACGGGAGGAAACGCAAGACATGGCACATCTAAAGACCGGGCCAAAGATTGTTTTGATCATTTTGCTGGTGGTGGGATTTGTGTTTGGACTGCGCAAGGCCGCGGAACTTGGTTGGATTCCCACTCCCGGCGTGATGAAAGCGCTGGTGCCGGAGAAGGCTGCGTTGCCGGACGTGAAAGATGCGATGGTGCAGAACGTCGAGCCGGTGACGCTTCCCACCTCGTCTGCCGCGAGCGTGCCCGCGACGTTGATTCGTGGTGAAATCTGGGAGTGGAATGCCCAGATGAATATGATTTACGCCAACGGCGGCGCGAGCACGACCAAGGGCTCGCTCATGGAGAAACACGGCGTCAACCTGGCGCTCATCCGTCAGGATGATACCGGCAAGATGCAGGAAGATCTGATTGCGTGCGCTCGCGAAATTTCCGGCGGATCGTCGCAATGCTCCAATGGCGCAAACTTTGTGGTGATCATGGGCGATGGTTCGGGACAATTCCTCGCCGCGATTAATCCGCAGCTTAAAAAACTTGGACCGGATTATCAAGCCAAAGTGATTGGCGCGACCGGCTACAGCCGCGGCGAAGATTCGCTGATGGCGCCGCCGGAAGTGAAGAGCAATCCGCAGGCTGCGAAGGGGCTGCTGGTTGAGGGCGTGCTGCGTGACGGCGACTGGAACATCGCGCAGAAGTGGGAGGGCGACAACAGCATCAAGAATAATCCCGACGAGAAGACGTGGGATCCGGACGCAGTAAACTGGCTCAACGCGTCTGACTACAACGTCGCCGCCGCCGACTATGTTGCCGGAAAATGCGATGACCGCAAAGTCGTGAGAGACGGACATCTCACCGGAGAGACCAAGCACGTCTGCGTGAACGCGGTCGTGACCTGGACGCCGGGCGACGTTACGATCGCTAAAGGCAAGGGCGGGTTGGTGAAAGTGGTCAGCTCCAAGCAATATCGTTCGCAGATGCCGGCGGTGATTCTGGGCCCGAAGAATTTCTTCGAACGGAATCGCGCGGAGATCGAAGGCATGCTGGCGGCTACGTTCGAAGCTGGCGATCAGATCAAGGCTTTCGATCAGGTGCTGCATAAAGCTTCGGCGATCAGCGCCAAAGTTTATGCCGACCAGGATGAAGCGTACTGGTACAAGTACTACAAAGGCGTGACCGAGAACGACGCGCAGGGTTTGAAAGTTGATCTCGGCGGCTCGACGGTCAACAACCTGGCCGACAATCTGATTCTGTACGGCCTGGAGCCCGGCACCAACGATAACTTCCGGTCGACTTACACGGTGTTCGCCAAGATCGCGACCCAGCAGTATCCCGCGCTGTTTAAGGACACGCCGATTCCTGACGTGAAAGATATCGAAGACAAGTCCTTCATAACCGGGGCGCAAGCGCGCATGAGCAGCGGCGGCGCGGAAGGCGAAGCGCCGCAATACGCCGCCAATGAAACGGGGCCGGTGGTTTCAAAGCGGTCGTACTCCATCAACTTCGACACTGGGAAAGCGACCTTTACTGAAGAAGGTGTGCGCACGATGTCGGAGCTGAAAGATTCGCTGGCCATTACTGGGCTGTTCATTCAAGTTGACGGCTATACCGACAACACGGGCAGCGAGGGAGTAAATCAGGCTCTCTCTGATGCGCGCGCGGCTGCAGTGAAAGACTGGCTGCAGAAGCATGCGCCGCGCAACTTCCCCGACAATCGCTTCAAGATTGCTGGGCACGGTTCGCAGAATCCTGTCGCGACTAATGAGACGATGGCCGGCAAGGCTGCCAATCGCCGCGTGGAAATCACGCTGCTCGGTAGTTAGGCGCATCGATGGAATCGACGCAAGAGGGAAACCTGCTTTTCCTCGCTGCAAGCGAACAGCAGGTTCCTCGTCGCTTCGCTCCTCGGAATGACAAATTTTTTGTGCTCGAAGCTTCGTTCCTCGGAATGACAAAATGTTTTGCGCTTGAAATGGCAAGCAGATCGCCCGAAATGACAGGGCTTGAATGACAAGGCTTGAATGACAAGGTTTGAGCGAATGACAAAGCCCCGACTTAACGATGGCAACCGCAGATGAATCAGGCGATTGAGGTTTTCTCACCCAATCGGGTGATCTCAAAACAAACGGTGCGCTGGATGGTGGGATTCCAGCTGGTGTTGTTGTTTTGCATCTGGTTTTTTTCGCCGACCGTTTTTCTGCCTAAGCCCAAAGAAGTTTGGCAGGCCCTGGGCGAAATGTGGATGGAGGGTCTGGGCGGCGAACTGATCACCAGTTTCGTGCTGAATCTGGAGGCGATCGCGCTGGCGGCTGTGCTTTCGCTGCTGATGGCTTACCTGACAGTCATCCCGTTCTTCCGTCCTATCGTTACGCTGCTCAGCAAGCTGCGATTTCTCTCCATGGTGGGGCTAACGTTTTTCTTCACGCTGATGGCGACCACCGGACATGAACTCAAACTCTATTTGCTGGTTTTCTCGGTCTCGGTATTTTTTGTTACGGGCATGGCTGAGGTCGTGGCCAGCATACCGAAGGGAGAGTTCGATCTGGCGCGCACGCTGCGCATGAACGAATGGCGCGTCGTGTATGAAGTCGTGATACTCGGCCAGGCTGACCAAGCTTTCGAAGTGCTGCGCCAGAACGCGGCTATGGGGTGGATGATGCTCACCATGGTCGAGGGCATCTCGCGCTCCGAAGGCGGAGTTGGCGCCATGCTGCTGAATCAGAACAAGCATTTTCATCTGCCGGCAGTCTTCGCGATTCAGTTGACCATTCTGCTGCTCGGGCTGGCGCAGGATTACGGCATCGGACTGCTGCGGGATGTTTTCTGCCCTTACGCGGACCTGACTTTGGAGCGGAAGTAAGAACTGGCTACGAGTTGCGAGCTGCGAGCTACGAGTTAAGACGACGGAATCATGGTTTCCTACACTTACGGAAAAACGCTGCTGAAGGTGGACGACGTTTCGCTCGAATACGACGGGCGGCCCATCCTTAAACACGTTACCGCGGAAATTAAAGACATTATTTGTCCCGATCATGTGCAGGGGCAGGTCGTGGGATTTCTTGGGCCTAGCGGGATTGGCAAGACGCAGTTGTTTCGCATCATCGCCGGGCTGAACAAGCCGACCTCGGGCCGCGTGACCATCAACGGGCAGGACCGCCCGGTGCAGGCTGGGGAAGTGGGTGTCGTGGCCCAGGACTATCCTCTGTTCGAGCATCGCACGGTGATGTCGAACCTGCTGCTTGCGGCAAACCAGAAAGAAAAAGACGACAAGGCCGCGCGCGCCAAAGTTGTCCAGTATTTGACTGAATTTGATTTGCTCGATAAGGCGAGCCTTTACCCGGTGCAACTATCCGGCGGACAGCGGCAGCGCTGCGCCATTATTCAGCAGATTCTGTGCTCTGAACATTTTCTGCTGATGGACGAACCCTTCAGCGGCCTTGACCTGCTCATGCTGGAAAAAACCAGCGAACTGATTCAGAAGGTCGCGAACATGGACGACCTCAATACCATCATTGTGGTCACGCACGATATTACTGCCGCTGCTGCCGTCGCCGATCATCTTTGGCTGATGGGGCGTGATCATGATGCGAGGGGCAATCCGCTGCCGGGTTCGCATATTGTCGAGACTTATGATTTGATTGAGCGCGACCTGTGCTGGAATCCCCGGATCATCACCGAGCCGCGGTTTGTGGACTTTGTGCGCGAGGTGAAAGAGCGGTTTCGCAGCTTGTAGCTGAGTTGGGAATCCCGTCACCAGCCGCACTGCTCAGGATCAACGAGCGCTATCGCTTGGTTTCGCCAGTTGCCGCATCGTCCTGCTCTAGTTGTACAATTTTTTGGCGGAGCGCTAGAATGTGGATCGCTTGAAGGAAAGCTGCTGTTCGCTGGGTGGCCGAGCCCAAGAGAGCGCCGCCGGTATGCTGATCCCTCCAGGAAACGTGCGCACGAGAACATCGGTTATCTTAACTGTCGTAGCGGCAGTTTGCCTGTCGGCGATCGTGCACGCGCAGACCCAGACCACGCCTGAGGCAATCGAGAAAGTGGGCGGTCCCGTCAGTCCCCCACGCCCGATCTATGACCCCGAGCCTGAATTTTCCGAATCGGCCCGCGCTGTTGGCTATGAAGGGGTATGCACTCTGGGCGTGATCGTGGGAGCCGACGGCAAGCCGAGTAATATTCGCGTTATCAATGCGATCGGGATGGGCCTCGACGAAAAAGCCATCGAAGCAGTTCGCTCCTGGCGATTCTCGCCCGCTCTAAAGGATGGGAAACCTGTTGCGGTACAGATCGCGGTTGAGGTTGACTTTCATTTGTACGGGAAGGCACATGGCAAGTTTGCGGACCTAAGCGCGAAAGCTCAGGCGGGCGACGCTGAGGCGCAATTGGAGTTGGCCAATCTCTTTCTGAAACAGCGGCGATGCTCTCCCGAGGACGAGGCGTTGGGTCTCCGCTACCTGGGGAACGCCGCCAATCAGGGTCTACCCCACGCCCAATTCCTGATGGGAGAACATATCGCTCGCGATGGTTCTGCCAACTTCCCGAAGGCGTACATGTGGTACACGCTCGCGAGGGGGAGCGGATACAAACACAGTGACAAGGCTCTCAAAGAATTAACTGCAAGGATGACGTCCGAACAGTTACAAGTCGGCCTAGCCCTGGTCGATGGCTGGAAGCCACGCCCTGCCCACTGAGTTCGGTGTTGCCATAATCAGGAGCGATAAACAGTAACACGGTTCCTCGAAACATGGAGTTAATCGCACCTGTTGACGAAATATCCCGATATCACTCATTGACCCGTGAGCGGTGATGGACTAGGCTTGACACGTGAGCGAGTTTCTACACTACTTGGTCGTGCTTCCGTCGTTGGTCGTTGCGATCTGGCTATTTCCCAAATTGCTCGATCTGTTCGATCGGGTTTTCGGTGAGCCGCCTGGGCTCTTCCGATGGCTTAACCGGCGGAATCGGACAACTACCCTGTTCGTAAAGAACGATCAAGACGTGCTCTGATGGTCGAATTGAACCTGGATCACGGTCCCTTGAACGCACTGGTAGCCCTCAACTGTTGAAACATCGCGATTACACTCATTGAACCGGCCCATGTGCGCTGAGCAGAGGAAAGCGGCGGACTCCGGCACGATCCAATCTTTGGAAAGACGTTAGGGACGCTACACGGACACTACCCAACGGATTTCAGCTCTGAGGTACTTCGCTACGGCCCCAGCGTAACTTTCAACACATAGGCATATTTCCCCGGAGCCACTGCCGGCAGCTGCGCTTGCACTCCATCATCGCTCTGGTGCCATTCGACTTTGTCACTGCTGCCGATCAATTCGATGTTCTTGATCTGCAATCCCTTCGCTTGCTGCGCGGCTCCAAGTGCATGAATCACCGCCCGCCCGTCCGCAGGCCACGCCATCTCAATCGCGTACAGTACATTTCCCCTGCGGGTGAAGCGAAAATCTTCCGGCGTGTACGGCTTGGTGTCTTTATCGTGGCCGAAACCCGGTTGAATTTTGGTCGGGCCCTCGCCGTAGACGGTCCACGGAGTGGTGTCGTAGATGGCCTCGCCATTTTGTTTGAGCCAGCCGCCAATTTCCAGCAGCGTGTTGCGGACCTCGTCGGGGATCGTGCCATCGGGGCGCGGGCCGATATTCAGCAGCAGGTTGCCGTTCTTGCTGACGATGTCGATCAGCTGGTGCACGAGGAATTCTGGTGTTTTGAATTGATCATGCTCCAGGTAGCCCCAGGAAAAATTGCTGATTGACGTATCGGTCTGCCAGTGGTCGGGCTCGATGCCTTCCCGCAATCCACGCTCAAAGTCGCGTGCGCCGACATGCCAGTCGAGGGAATAATCTTTCATGTTGATCACGCCCGCGATGCCATGTTGCGCGGCGTAGTTGTAATAGAACGCGGCGAACTTGGTGACGTTCGGGCGGAAATTCGGCTGGCCGATCCACCAGTCGAAATACATTACCTCCGGCTGATATTTCTCGACGATCTCGGCCGCACGTGCAAGCCAGTCGTTGGCGTATTCCGGACTGACGTAGGTCCAGTCGTTCGCTAGCGTCTGTCCGGGATCCGAGAACCAGGCATGCGCCGGGCCGTAGAGCGACGCATATTTCGGATCGTTCACATCGGAGCGGAAGGTGCGGCCGCCGTCGAAAAAGAAATCGTGTTCGGCACGATGTGAAGAGACTCCGAAGTGCAGTCCCTCGGCTCGCACCGCTTTTGCGAGGTCGCCGATCACGTCGCGTTTGGGGCCCATCTTTACTGCGGTCCAGTCCGACAAGCCAGAGTCGTACAGCGAGAAGCCGTCGTGATGCTCTGCGACCGGAACCACGTAACGCGCGCCCGCCTGCTTGAAAAGCCGCGCCCAGTCGGCTGGGTCCCACTTCTCGGCCTTGAACAGCGGGACGAGATCCTTGTAGCCGAACTTGTCTTGTGGACCGTAGCGCTTCTGGTGTTCTTGAAACGTCGGATCCTTGGGCTGATACATGTTGCGGGGATACCACTCATTCATCGCGCCCGGAACCGCGAACACTCCCCAATGAATGAAGATGCCGAATTTCGCGTCCTTATACCACTGCGGCATCTCAAACTTGCGCAGGCTCTCCCAGTCGGCGCGATAGGGACCGTCGTTGTCCTGGCGGTCGACCTCGCGCAGGATGGCGGCGCGAGCGCCATCATATTTCGACACCGACGCCTGCCACTCGTGATCAATCTCAGCGGCGGACTTGATTCCTTGCGTGGGAGCCAGCGGATCAGCAACCGCGGTCTGCGCCGGGGCAACTGCCCTGAAAACAAGGAAAACCAAGAGGAAAGAGATCGTGCGCGCCGGGGAAGCCTTCATGGCGCAGAATTATAGACGCCTCGCCCTAGACCACCGGCTTCCCTTTCGGTGGAGACGCGGGAACGCCGTCTTTTCTCCAAGATGACAACAATGTAATCCCGCCGTCATGCTGGCGACGGCCTGACGCCGCGAAGATGGAGTCCCCGGCGTGAAGCCAGGAAGAGGAGCATAATGTCCCGAAGATCTAGCAATAAGTCTTGGATGAGGCGCCTGCCTGTGTTGGTCGGCCTGGGAGCGGCTCTGAGCGTTACCGCGCTCGCGCAGTCCGTACCATTCCCGACCTACCAGGTAGGCCAGAACGCGAACGGGTCGCAGGGCCCGGACTACCCGTCAACCTTCACCACGCCGTGGGTCGTGAGCAGTGGCCAGATCATTACCCCCGCGGGCACACAGGTCCATCTCGGCACTACGACCCGCGCCAAGGCCGTCGCGCTGAACCCGAATACTGCCACGCACACGGCCGCCGTCCTGCAGATGGGCGCACCCCAGGCCGTTACTGTTTTCAACACGCAGACCGGCGCTGTCCTGCAGACCTACAAACCGTTTGGCAGCACCAGCGGCAGTTCCACCGGCATCACCTATTCGGCGGATGGTTCGCACCTTGTGTTTAGCCAGGACGGAGGCTACGGGCCAGCATTCGTTGCGATTGCCAGCGTCGACCCGGTGACCGGATTGCTCACAGACCAGGCCCATGTCGGCGTTTCGCTGGACGTCAACGACGGCGGTTATCTGACCACCGTTACCTGCTACCCGTACAATCCTGCGGCGACGCCACCCTCGGGCAGCCCTTCGGGGACCACTGGCAGCATTGAGATTCCCTGTGGCCAGACCGTCTCGGTTGTCTCAGACGGCGCATACACGGCCTATCCCACCGGCGTCGCTATCACGGCCGATGGCAAGACCGCTTACGTCGTGCTGGACAACAACGACACACTGACTAAGATCGACCTGACCCAGGCGTCGCCGAAGGAGGGTCCAGAGCTCCGCGTCGGAAACGTCCCGCACAGCGTCGTGATCTCGCCGGATGGCACCACCGCTTACGTCTCCAATGAAGGCGGACGCATTGCTACCGCGAAGGACTTCCAGGGATACTCGAACGGCACTCCGGTCGTTGCCGAGAACCCGACGGGCGCTACTTCCACCGGCACCGTTTCCGTGGTGAACCTGGCTACGTTCAAGGTCACCAAGAACATCGGGACCGGTCTGCACCCGACGGGCATGGCGTTTTACGGAACCCAGCTCCTGGTCGCCGATGCCTATAGCGACAGCATCACGGTGATCGACACCACCTCCAACACTGTGGCGTCGACCATCAAACTTACGCTGCCGGTCAAACTGCCCGATGGAAACCTGGTTGGAGCGGGGCCGAACTCAATCGCGGTCGATGCGGCGAACGGCATCGCCTACGTCGCGCTTTACAATGCCAACGCAGTTGCCGTGGTTAACCTTACTTCGGGCCAGGTCGAGGGCCTGATCCCGGTCGGCTATGCGCCGAGCTCGGTCGCTTTTGATGCGGCCGACGGTGAACTGCTCGTGGCCAACGACAAGGGCCTCGGCACCACCGGCTTCGGTGTGGCGGCGCCTCCGACGAATACCGCAGAAAATTCGTATGCGAAAGAATTCAACGCGGTCGATTTCAACACTCACCAGGATCTCGGCACCGTGAGCATCGTTCCGATTCCGAACAGCGTGGCGCTGGGCGTGATGACGACTCAGGTTTACGACAACAACCACTGGGATCTGGCAGAAAATATCACGGCTGCCTCCGGCGGTAACCCCAATGCGACGCCGGTTGCACTCCCGGCGAAGATCGGCAGCCCGTCGCTGATCAAGCACGTGTTCGTGATCATCCGTGAAAACCGTACCTACGATCAGATCCTGGGCGACGTGGTTGGCGGCAACGGCGACCCCACGCTGGCAACGTTTGGCGATGGCGCCGCAGCCTCCACCTACGGCATCGGACCGGATACGACAAATGCGCACGCGCTGGTACAACGGTTCCCGCTTCTCGACAACTTCTACGACCCGAGCCGGCAGTCGGCTGACGGTCACAACTGGATCACGCAGGCCATGGCTCCTTACTCCGACGACATCCAGTCGCCGGACTGGCTCCGCGACTATCCCTCTAACGGCGGCGAGGCCCTGGCCTACCAGAAGGCGGGCCACCTGTGGGACTCGGCTGCCAAGGCCGGCGTCTCGTTTAAGAACTACGGCGAGTACATCGAGTACAACACGTTCCTGACGCCGACCGGGTCGACCACCGAACCCCTGTGGATCGACTTCTTCAACGACGTAACGGCTTACGAGTGCGGCGCCGAGCCTCAGCTCTACAACGTAAGCACGGTCGCCTCGCACTCTCCGCTGCCGAATCTGATTAACCACACCTTCCAGACGTATCCGCAATTCGATCTGGGAATCCCTGACCAGTTCCGCTTCGACATCTGGAATCAGGACTTCCAGAAGGATGTGACCAACGGTACGGTGCCCCAGTTGGAATTCATGTGGATCAGCTCCGACCACACGGGCGGCCCGCCGCCGGCGCAAGTCATGCAGGCCGATAACGACCTGGCTCTTGGCCGCTTCATCGACGCTATCAGCCACAGCCCGATCTGGTCCTCTTCAGCGATCTTTATCGAGGAAGACGACGCGCAGACCGGCGTCGACCACGTGGACGGCCACCGCAGCCCGGGCTACGTCGTCAGCCCCTACGTCAAGCAGCAAGTGAACCCCGATGGCACCGGCGCTGGGGTCACCGAAGACAGCACCTTTTACACGCAGGTCAACATGACCCGCACCATCGAGCAGATTCTCGGTCTGAAGCCTATGAACCAGTTCGACCTGGTGGCCTCGCCGATGCAAACGCTCTTCATTAATAATCCCCCGGCGAATAACTTCCTGCCGTGGACTCATGTGGCGCCCGGCTTCCCGCTGAACACGGGCGTTACCCAGACTCCGACTCAGACCACCATCCCCTCGTGCCCTGCGCCCGGTGCGACTCCCGTGGTCAAGGCTAAGTCAGTTCGGACCGAGAGCCCCGCGGTTAAGGCTCTCAGGGCTGGCTGGATGGCGAAGAAGGCCGAGGTCTTCGCTGGCAAATATCACTCGCCAGACTCCGAAGACTCCGACACCGTCAACCACTTGAACTGGTATGAATCCACCGGGTTCATGCGGCCGTTCCCCGGCGAGAAGAGCGTTCGCCCGGCGAGCGACTTCAACCGCGCGGCACCGACCAAGGCCGACGACGGCGACTAAAAATCGCGTTCCGGCTGCAAACGGCCCTCTCCCTGACGGGAGAGGGCTTTTTATTTGCAACTTGATGAGTGTAATGGGGATGTTGCAACAGTTATTCCTTCAGAAACGTTGCGGAACAGTCGCAGACTGTCAGAGATAAGGCCTCAATTCGGCATATTGAGAACGAGTAGGGGAACCCAGATCAATGTCGGCAGTGTAGTCCAGAACGATATCTTCAAAACGGACGTTGAACGGATCAAAAGCAAAGACATCGACGGTGACCTGTTCACCGACCCCCAACTCTGGCAGAGAGAGAGTCACAGGTTGGCGATTGTCCGCTCCCACAGCGCTCCCCGTGCGGCGGACGATGAAGGTAAGCTGCTTTAATTCTGATTCGCTGCGTTTTCTGATTGTGCAGGTCACACGATTGTAGCGCGGTAGAAAATCCTTCTCATGGCCCGGTGGACGGACGAGTTTCTTTTCATACGCGACGAGGGAAACTTCAAAGGCCCTCCTTTGCTCGATAATCTCGTGCACTTTTTCAGGACTCTTGATCTTCTTGTATCCCGAATAGGCCGCCTCGTTAAAGAGCTGAGAAGGAGAGCGTTCGATCCAGTTGAGGAAGGTCGGATCGTACAGGGCGGTTTCTCCTGTTTCCCAATTGTGCCAGTAAAGTGCTTCATCGTTGCCCGAGCTTTTCAGGCAGTAGCAGCCTTCAGTAGTACCGTCGTATCCAATCGCGAAAAAATCTGCCCTGGTTTCAGCGGGCAATTGGTCCGTCCACCGATCTAACTCGGCCTGTGGTTCGACGGCGAAGAGAGTCAATGCCCCAGAGAAGAATTTGCCGGGGCCAACCTCGCAGAGGAAGTCCAGATACGACTCTGGGCACACCAATGATCGTTGCGAGAACCACTTCAGGGCCAACGTGCGGTCAATTCGCCCATAAGGGCGATGGTATCCATGCTGGTGAGAAGCCAATTCACGTGAGAACTTGGGGAACGACGCGCTCATTTTGACTTCGTGGGTACGGCGAGTCTACACCAAACTGTTGCAACCATGCGATTACACTCATTGACTTGTGAGGTTGGCCACCGCTGCGCTAGTCGTCCGCCACCGGCGTCATCATCTCCTCTGATGGTTCTCCGCCGGCCATTGATTGCGCGATGATCAGTTGGCGCGCTTCTACGCGAATCTTTGGGAGTTGCCGGGCGAACCACCATGCGCCCATTACTGAGGCGAATCCGCCTATCGCGACTGTGAGCGGAGCGCCCAGGCGGTCTGACAATGCGCCGCCGAGCAGAGCGCCGATCGGACCCATGCCCATGAACATCATGGAATAGACGGCCATGGTTCGGCCGCGGAGTGCGTCCGGCACCATGACCTGGATGAGCGTGTTCGACGACGCCATCTGCAGCATGATGAAATAGCCCACTGGGAGCAGGAGGGCTACCGACAGCCAGAACGATTTCGAAAACGAGAACAGCATCAGGCTGATGCCGAAACCGGCGCAGCATACTGAGATCCAGCGTCCCAGGCCCTTCACGCCCGACCGCATGGCCAGCGTCAGCGCGCCCAGTAATGCGCCTATGCCCGCCGCGCCCATCAGAATACCGAGCCTGACTGCGCCCAGATCATGCGAGCCGATCAGAGAGGCGAATTCCTGCCCGCCGTGGTGCAGAATCCTGTCCGCGAAAATCGGCATCAGCACGGCATAGGGCATGCCCACCACGCTTACGAGGCCCAGCAGGATCATCAGGGCGCGAATGGGCGCGGTCCGATTGACGAACTGGAATCCTTCTTTGATGTGCACCCAGGGCGAGGTCTTCGCCGAAACCCGCGCGGGGGCGTGCACGTTCATCAGCATCAATCCGGCAATCACGGCGATGTAGCTGATCCCGTTGGCGAAAAAGCACCAACCTTCGCCTAGCCGCGCCACCAGAAAACCCGCGATCGCCGGGCCGATTACGCGCGCCCCGTTGAACATGGAGGAGTTCAGCGCGATGGCGTTCATCAAATCTTCTTTGCCCACCATGTCGACCAGAAAGGACTGGCGCCCGGGGATGTCGAATGCGTTGACCACGCCGAGCAATGCGGCCAGCACGAAGATCAGCCATACCCGATGGTCGATTGCGTGCGTCAGGGTGAGCGCCGCCAGCACGAACGCCAGCAGCATGGACGCGATCTGAGTGCCGATGACCACGTGGCGGCGGTTGCTGCGATCGGCAACAATTCCGCCGATGGGCGCACACAAAAACACCGGAATCTGGCTGGCAAAACCCACCGCGCCCAGCTGCAACCCGGAGCCGGTAAGACGGTAGACCAGCCACGACTGGGCGACGGTCTGCATCCAGGTGCCGATTAGAGAAATCAGTTGTCCGCTGAAAAAAAGCTGAAAGTTGCGATGGCGCAGGGCGCGTCCGGCAGCCTGCCAGCGCGGCGCGGCGCTCTCGGCGCTTGCCGCAGGTGCATCGGCTTGAATGGGAGCTTTCGAATCGGCCACGTTCGTTTCTTTAGTTTCGTTTCCTTAATGTGGAGACACGGGATAGCTCCGCGTCACCTTTAGCTCTACTATATCGTGGGCGATTCTTGCCCGGCAGTAGAGCGAGGGCTCAGAACCATGGCTGGAGCGGACTTTTCCACAGGCGTCAGCTCCCTTGGCGGGTGAAGCCCGCATCACATGGGGCCGTCCAAGTGCCAGTGAATGATCAATTTGGAAATATTTCTGGCTGGAATGAAATTTGGAACTTTTCTTCCGGCCCGCTCTGCGCTAAAGTATCGCCTGCAGTTTCGGCGATTGGGCAAAGGAACCTACTATGACCACTCCTCCAGCAGGGATTGAACGCCGTGTCGGACAGCGGTTTCCGTACCTGCTGCCGCTCTCGCTGCGCCAGCCTGGGACTGCGATCGAGGGAGTTGGATTCACCCAGGACCTCAGTTCGCGCGGGGTTTTCTTTTTCACCGACGCTCCGGTCACAGAAGGCTCCGAAATCGAGCTCTCGTTAAAGATGCCCTCTGAGATCACGCTGGGTGAGAACATGCCCGTACGTTGCCGGGGCCACGTACTGCGCGTGGTACGGCCTGCCGCCGCCCGCGATGCTGCGGGTTCGGCCCCCGCGGAGACGAAGATCGGCGTCGCTGTGCGCTTTGAAGGGTACGAATACTTGGCCGAGTCTTCCGAGTCGGCTGCCAGTTTCCCGCGCGTTTCCGCGCTTCATCCCCGCGATCCGGACCACGAAGAGGATCGCCGACTGGCGCATTCGTCCGCCCGACCAGTCTGAGCTCGCCTGATCCTGGCTAGTTCGAAGCGCATCTTCCCCGTCCACGGCATCAATTGGGTCGGCGGGTCGTAAGGTTCCTCGCCCGGCTGTCGCCGCGCTCAGAATGACATCGGGGGAATGACTTAGATTGAGCCGGCATTCTCGCGGAAACTATCTTTTCAAGTTTGCCATCCTGGCTTACAATGTTCGCTAACGAGGGCGACCGGCCAGAGCTCTTCTACCGTTCGTGTTCCCCCCAGGATGTAGATCACCGGATTGGCGTTGGCAGTGCCGTCGCGCATATGGCGAGGAAGGCACGTTTGTTTTGGTTACCTAGGTCACTTGGCGGAGAGTAGGTTCTCTTTCTAACATGCAATCACCGAGAGAAAGCAGCGAGAACCGCGTTATGCATGGGATCGCCGTCGCCCTCCTGACCGAGGACCAGGACCACTTATCCGCGCTGCAAACCCGCCTGGAAGCAACGCGCCTGGGACAAGCGGTATTCAGCCACGTAGGATTTCCCGCCGGACCGACTGACTCCATTCTGCGCCAGTTGCAGGATTCACGCGCCGAAGTTGTCATCGTGAATATTCCCGCACAAGACTCGCAGCGAGCCATCCGCACGATTGAATTGATTCGAGCTACAACTCAGCAGATCGGAATTTTCGCCAATGGCGACATGACGCAGCCTGCCAGCATTGTGGCCAGCATGCGCGCCGGTGCTGGTGAATATCTGGATGACTCGGCGGGATTCGAACCCCTGCAGGAGGCTCTTACCCGCTTCAGTTCCGCCCGCACCCGCAGCCTGGGGGGCGAGGGCAAAGCGCGGGTGTTTACTTTCATCAGCGCCAAAGGCGGCGCTGGCTGCACAACGGCTGCCGTGAATACCGCGGTGGCGCTGCAACAGTCGCACGGAGATGTGGTTCTCGTCGACTTCGCTCCGATCGGCCACACTTCTCTTCATCTCAACCTGCGGCCGCAGTTTGGGGTGCTCGATGCTCTGCAGAACCTGCACCGCCTCGATGGATCTCTGCTCGACGGGCTCATGACGCCGACCAAGGAAGGCCTGCATCTTCTAGCTGGACCGCAGCAGCCTTATCCGACCGAACCCACGCCGGGCGAACTGGCGCGACTGTTCGATCTGCTGGTTAATCATTACCGCTTCGTTATTGTCGATGCCTCGAGCCGTCTCGACCCGACCACCCGCCTGCTCTCGGATCTTTCCAACGCCGTGCTCGTAGTCGCACAGACCGACGTTGTTTCGCTGTGGAGTGCCGGGCGCATTCATTCTTTCCTTGAGGAAGGAAGCGGCCGCGACCGGTTGCGGATGGTCTTGAATCGCTATAAGAAGATTCCCGGCTTCACGGAAGAAGATGTTCAGCAGGTTACCAACTGCAAGGTTTTGTGGAAGGTTCCCAACGCTTTCCACGCGGTTTCGCCTTCCATCGATCAGGGCACACCGGTGGTGCTGCAGGAAGGTTTGGAGATTAGCCGCTCTTACCGCGCGCTGGCAGCAGCGCTGGCCGAAGCGTCCTCGAATTCCAACGGCAGCCCCGACCTCGTCTACGGCGCAGAAGGCGCCCGCAAAAAGGCCCCCGGCCGCCTCAGCCTCTCGCCGATTCGCGCGGGACAATAGCTACAGCTGGTCAGGCAGATTCAGACAGACTATCGGTCCACTTATTTCTTCTCGGGCGAGGCCGGAGCAGCATCCTGAGGAAACATCTTGAACGCGACATCCTGCGAGTGCGACGTCACTTTCTTGTTCGCGTCGCTCGCATTCTGCGTTAGGGTGCCTTTGAGCACGAAATAAGCCTCATCTCGCGGATTCTTCCCCTCACCGCGCTCGACTGTTCCTGCAAAATCAAACGTAACCCCGCGAACCATCGCCGTGGTGAAGCTCAATTTGTTTCCCTCGAGTTTGGCGGTCTTGAAAAACTGATCCAGGAATTCTTCCTTGCCATTTTCTCCGTCGCCGAATCGCGAAATGAATCCCGTGACGTGCCCCGTGTCCTCGACCGTCAGCTGCACAAACTCTCCTTCTTTGAGGAAGGCGTACATCCCCGAGTACGCCTGCCCAGCTTTGGCGTCCGCTTGCGCAGCTGCAGCCGGCGCTGGTTTCACGGCAGCATCGCCTGAGGGCTTCGTCTGCTGGGCTCGCAATTCCGTGGAAAAGCTTGTCACTCCTGCTCCGAGCGCGAGCGCCAACACAAACATGAAGTGGCTTGTTTTCATGACACCGCCTTAGCCGCAATCCTACTACAGCAGGTGGCGCCTGCAATCTGGCGCGTCCTCGCGCATCAAGTTGCAGCCATCTGCATAACAGAAAAGGCTCCTGCCATCACGGCCGGAGCCTTTTCATGCCTGGGATGAACGCGCTACTTCTTCGTCGCCTTCGCGTCCATGAATGTCATCCAGTTCGTGCCGTCCGTCGATACTTCAAACTTCAGACTGTAGCTTGTCGGCGACAGCACCTTCATCGTCCTCTTCTGCTTGATCTCCTGCCCGCCATAGTTCGCCGAACTTGTCCACGTCCAGGTATCGCCGCTGACCGTGCCCGTTGAAGTCTCGCGCCGTCCCTGGCTGTTGAATGAGTTATAGGTATAGACGTTTTCGTCTGTGTCGTACCCGAGGTAAGAAACCGCCTGGCCGTCACCACCCAGTTCCGGAGGCATCTTGAAGTCGGCATGACCCTCTACGAAGAACTTGCCGGGCATCCACTCCGCGGTGTTGGTCGAAGTGAATTTTCCGCCCGCTCCCCACGGACCTTGTGCGATCGTCCCTTCCGATGTCCATGTTCCCACGAAGCAATCGAGTTTCTTTACTTCGGGCCCGGGCGTGGACGCCATCTGCGCGCTGGCGGAAGCGGCCAGCAGAACTAGAGTCGAAATCAGAATGGTCTTGAATTTCATGGTGTGCGCTCCTTGGTTGGAAAAGTTCTTGGTTGGAAACCTCTGGCTATTCGGGCTTAGCTCGTAGCCTTTAGCCCGTTGGCCAAAGCTAGCGGAGCATTTCAGGAAGGATCGTAGCTCGCGCAGATGCGGCTGCCCAGTGCGATTCGTCAGCCGCGGCGCATGACAATTGTCAGGTCAAAATTATCGCGCCGAGATTACTTTGCTTTAGTGGCCTTTCCGTCCATGACCAGCGCCCACTTGGTTCCGTCCGGCGAGGTTTCGTACGAGAAGTTATACGACGCCGGCGAAGCGACCTTCATAGTGAACCGCGCTTTCATCGTCATGTTGCCCATTTTTTCATCGTTGACCCAGGTCCAGGTGTCGCCATCCAGCGAACCTTTCGCGTCAACGAATTCGCCCCAACTGTTGAACTCACGGTAGGTGTAGGTCTTATCGTCGGCGGAATAGCCCATGATCGACATCCCCGACCCATCGCCCATAGTGGTCTTGTAGTCGGTATGGCAGACGACGAAGAATCCACCTTCCATCCACTCGCACTTCTCGTTTTCCGTCGTCTTGCCTCCCGGGCCCATGACGCCCGGCTTCATGTCGCCCTCCATCGTCCACGAACCGACGAACATATCGAGCTTCTTGTGTTCTGGGCTCGGCTTCGGCATCTCCTGGGCTGCAGCCGTTGCGGCCAGAACCAGCCCAGCCATCAGGATCATTCCAATGTTTTTCATCGCACGCCTCGTTGTTCTCACGCCTCGTTGTTCTCACGCCTCGTTGTTCTATTGTTCATTTCTGACTGTTGATTAGGAGAGCAGCCGCGACTCCGGCGAAATAGTAGCTTCAGTCCCGGAACGCGTCAACCCTCGTCTCCCGCGGATTTCAATCAACAATCAGCAATCAATAATCCGCATCAGTCTCTTTACCAGTCTCCGAAATGCGCCACCGTCATTTGCAGAAACTTCATTTTCCACGCGTCGCCCTGCTTGACCCAGGTGGTGCTGAAGTGCTGATAGCGCGGCGGTGGTCCCTGATCTTCTACCGCCGGAACGCGGAGCACCACGTTATAGGTCACAATCGCAACGTCGTCGCTGACCGGTACGACCTTCATGTCGTAGGCGAGCAGATCGAATCCGCCGCCTGACATAGTGTCGATCATGTCCTGCCGCTCCCCCAGTTCGCCGCCGAAGTCGACCAGAGTGAAGTCGTCGGCGAGCGTACGCTTGAAAAACGCCACGTCGCCCTTTTTCGCCGCCGCGATGAAACTCTTCTCCGCGGCCATCAAAGTTTGCTCCTGCGGAGTCAGCGGCTTGGCGGGCGCATTGGCCTGTCCCGAGCCAGCGACGCACAAACTGCAGGACAGCAGAATCACGGCCACTACGGTCCCATATTTCATTCCTGTCTCCTTAGTCAGACTCTTTGGAAAGCAATTTGTCACGCTGTAGGCCGACGCTTTTACAAAACTTTGTCATTGCGAAAAGCGCTGACCTATTGGCAAAGTTTGTCATTCCGAGGAGCGAAGCGACGAGGAACCTGCTGTTCTCCCGCCCACGGTGGCGGCAGCCTCACGCTCCACGAATTTTCGCTGCCAGCTCCCCGCGCGCCACTTGCACCTGTTCGCCGGTCGCCAGATTCTTCACGGCGAATGCGTTCGCCTTCACTTCGTTCTCGCCCACAATCACGATATACTTCGCCCCCGCTTTGGTCGCCGCCTCGAACGACTTTTTCAGCCGGAAGCTGTCATCGCCTAACTCGACCACGAGATCGTGCCGCCGCAACTCGCGCGCCAGCCTCGCCGCTTCGCCATTCATCCCGGCCATCGGGGCGACATATGCAACCGGCTTGCGAACGACGCCTTCGGCCGTCTCTTTCAACGACATGACGAGCCGGTCTTCGCCTATTGCGAATCCTATTCCCGGAGCTGCCGGCCCGCCCAGAGCTTCCGAGAGCCCGTCATATCGGCCTCCGCCCAGGATCGCGTTCTGCGCGCCCAGGGCCCCGTGCGTGAACTCGAATGCCGTCCGCGTATAGTAGTCGAGCCCGCGCACGAGCCTGTCATTTATGTGAAACTCGACACCTACCGACCGCAGAATTTCCTGGACGGCCTCAAAATGGTTGCGCGAATCTTCGCCGAGAAACTGGGTGATGCGGGGCAGCGTTTCGATGATGGGCTGATCCTCCGGCACCTTGCAGTCGAACACGCGCAGGGGATTGGTCACGGCGCGCCGTTGGCAGTCGCCGCACATTTTGTCTTTGACCGGATCAAGCGCCTTGCGCAGCGCTTCGTTGAACGCGGCGCGGTCGGCGGGACTGCCGACGGAATTCAACTCCAGATTCCAATCCGTGATGCCGAGGCGGTCGAGCAGCGTGGCTAGCATCTCGAGCACTTCTGCGTCGCGCGCGGGAGATTCGCTGCCCGAGGACGGGGGTCCGATGACTTCTGCGCCGATCTGATAGAACTGGCGGTAACGGCCCTTCTGCGGGCGCTCGCGACGAAATTGCGGGCCGATGTAGTAGAGCTTGTTCAGCCCGTTTTTCTGAAGATCATGCTGGATGTACGCACGAACCACCCCTGCTGTATTTTCGGGGCGGAGCGTCAGGGATTGTCCCTTATCACTTTCGGCTCGCCCGCGATCCTCCCATGTGAACATCTCTTTCGAAACGATATCCGTCTCTTCGCCAACGCCGCGCGCGAACAGCTCTGTCGACTCGAAAATTGGCGTGCGAATTTCCTGGAAGTTGTAGGCGCGGAACACGTCCCGCACCGCCGCCTCCACGAAATTCCACAGCGCTGTTTCCGGTGGCAGCAGATCCCGCGTTCCTCGGACCGCTTTAATCATGCTTCTCTTCTTCTTTCCTTTTACCCGGTTATCCTGAGCGGAGCGAGTTCGAATGAGCTCGCGCAGTCGAAGGATCGCCATTCACTGGCCGTTCTACAAGCCTATCAGGGAGTTCTCTTCAATCTCGTCCGCCCCTGGTCCATCGAGAGAACTCCCTGACTCGCCGGGAGCAGCGTCAGCCTGTTAGGGGTCCTTCGACTCCGCGGGCCGGTTCGCTTTGCTCGCCGTCCTGCTCCGCTCAGGATGACAATCTTTCGAGGTCATATTCGATGCTGAGCGCTGGGTGCTGAGTACTCGGTTCCTGCACTCATCTCTCTTTTAAATACTCATCTTTATAGCCTAGATAATTTCTGGCGTAGCGCAGGATCGCTTCGTTGTCGGCGGCTTCCAGCTTGCGGCGGAATTTTCCTGGCGATCCCATCCATAACGAACCGGGCTCGACGACGGTACCTTCTGGAATCAGCGTTCCGGCGGCGATGATCGATCCTGCGCCTATTCTCGCGCCATTTAGGATGATCGATCCCATGCCGATCAGGCAGCGGTCTTCGATCACGCAGCCGTGCAGCGTTACCGAATGCCCCACCGTGACGTACTCGCCCAGGTACACGCCCCATTGCTGCTTCATGCCATGGAGTACGCTGTTGTCCTGCACGTTGGAGTGAGCGCCGATGCGAATCTCGTGGACGTCGCCGCGTACGACGGCGTTCATCCACACTGAGGCATGCTCGCCCAATACTACGTCGCCAATGATCTGGGCCGAGGCGTCGACGTAACAGGTCGCCGGAATCGTTGGCTGCACACCTTTATAAGATCGAATCATTCTTAGGCTCGAATCATTGCTAGGCTCGGACTATTAATGCTGTTGCATCATGCTCTCAAAAAGAAACTGAAAATACCACGAGACCCGGCTCGGGCGTAAGGCCATGGGCCAGGGCGACCCAACTGCTGCCGGCCGATTTTCCATAGGGACCCTCATTCCCCCGAGCCTTGCCCTGAGCGGAGTCGAAGGGCGGTTAAACGCCTTTTCCATTCCCACTCCGGGAACATTTCAAAAAAGTCCACGCCACATCACAGAATTCTCCACCCTACCCATGCTATACAAATCTTGGTTCCCGCCTCACGTCCGGTAAACGCGCGTCGGGTTGTCCCTCCGAGCTGATCGTATATGTAGCGATTCTGCGAGATCTGATCTCACGAGAAACGATCTCGCACGCAGGGGCGACCTAATGTCTTTGACGCGTATTTATTCGTACCGCGCACTCGTTCTTTTTCAAACCATGCTTTTTCTAACGATGCTGCCCATGGGCCTTAAGGCTCAGGACTCCGCTACCGGAGCCTTCCGCGGAGTCGTGCTCGATTCCACCGGCAGCCGCATTCCACAGGCGTCGATCGCCGTGGTCAACCTCGCGACCGGCGTGCGCTATGCTGCGCTCAGCGACGCAGAGGGCGGCTTCGCTCTCGACCAGTTGCCGCCTGGGGACTATTCTGCTCGCGCTGTTGCGCCAGGAATGTCTCCGCAGGTGACGCCTGAGTTGCACGTCGATGTCGGGGGTGTAGCCGCGCTCGAGTTCCACCTCACCGTCGCTGGCGTCCAGGAGAGTGTCACGGTCTCTGGAGCACCGGGACTGGTCGAAACCCAGCCCAGCGCCGTCTCTACGCTGCTCGACGAACGGGCCCTCGGCGATTTCCCCCTGAACGGGCGGCGGTTTTCCGACCTCGCCTTGTTCTCGCCCGGCGTGACGCAGGACCCTCGCAGCTTCAATTCCTCCACTAATGGCGATCTGTCGTTTGGCGGCATTCGCGGATTTCAGAATACGTTTCTGGTCGACGGGGGCGACTTCAACAACGCCTTTTTTGCCCAGCCGCGCGGACGCGACCGCGCGCCGTATGTAATCTCGACCGAAGTTGTGCAGGAGTTCCGCGTTTCCACCACTAGCTATGGCGCCGAGCAAGGGCGGTCTGGCGGCGCTGTGGTCAACGTCGTCACCAAGTCAGGATCCAATCACCTGCACGGCACCGCGTTCTACCACGTCCGCGACAGCTCGCTCGGGGCAGCCGATGATTTCTTCGACCAGCCGGTTGCGCCCGTGGAACCGGCCGGGGGATGGCCGTGTCCGGGTATCAACGGGGACGATCAGCCGCTGCAGCCGCACAACCGCCAGCAACAGTTTGGAGGAACTGTTGGGGGGCCGTTGAAGCGCAACAAAGTTTTCTTTTTCGCAGGATTCGATCAGCACATTTTTCATGATCCTAATGTCGTTGAATTCGTGGGAGGCGGAACGGAGGTTATCCCGCAGGCCGGCACCGGGCCTTACACCCCCGGCGACTTCGAGGCCGACGACCAAGCCCTGGTCTGCGGCGCCGCCGCGCAACTGACCTCGCTTTCGGGAGAATATCCTGCCGCGCAGATTGGCAACAGCGGCTATGCCAAGCTCGACGTCAATCTGACTCCGCGCAACCAGCTCGCGCTCAAGATCACGACCACACGTTATTGGGGGGCGAACAACGTGTTTCTCGACCCTGCCAGTCCCGTCACTTTCGATTCCATCAGCGACAACGGTGAAGAACTTGTTTCGACCGAAACCGGCAGCCTCGCGCTGACCTCCAGCATCTCCGCGCGATGGATCAGCCATCTCCGCGGCCAGTTCTCGCGGGACCTGCAGCAGTCTTACAGCAACACAAGCGACGTGTTGACCAAGATTCCGAACATCCTCGACGGAATCGGACGCTCTGATCTTCTGCCGCGCCAGACTCGCGAGCATCGCCTGCACCTCGCCGAGACTGTAAGCATTGAGAGCTCCCGTAGTTCCTGGAAATTCGGTGGCGACGGGCTTATCACCTGGCTCTATGATTTCTTTCCCAGCCAGCAGAGCGGCGAATACCTCTTTTATCCTCTCAAGGTCGACCCCTTCACTTTCGCGCCCCAGGAAGCTGGCCTTGAACTCACGCCCCTGCGGGCATATGCGCACCAGATGCCGCACTACTATCTGCAGAACTTCGGCAGTGCTACGTCGCGTCCAAACACTAACGAATACGCAGCCTTCGCGCAGGATACGCTGCGCGTCACCGACCGGCTTGCGGTGAATCTTGGCGTTCGCTGGGACTTGCAAACCTTCACCACGGCCGGCCTGCTCTCGAACCCGCTGTTTCCGCCATCGGGTAAGGTTCCGTTCAAACCCTACAACTTCGCTCCGCGCGCCGGCCTGGCCTATTCCTTTGGCAAGACACGTCCTCTCGTGGTTCGCGCTGGATACGGAATCTTTTTTGTGCGCATCCCGCAGATCTACAACTCAACCATCCAGACGGAGAACGGCATCACTGACTCGCAAGTCTTTCTCAATAACACAAGTTATTACGACCACCAGGTCTTTCCCAGCTATCCGAACCCGCTGGTGGCTTGTCCGATCATGTCCGCTTCATGCTCGTTGCCGTCAGGATTTACGCAGGGAGTGACCAACGAAGTCTCCGCTTTCGCTCCTAACTTTGTCACTCCGCGCGTACAGCAAGCCAGCCTCACGCTGGAAAAGGAAGTCGCCGGCCATACGACCATCGCTCTCTCGTTCCTCAGCGTCCGCGGCGAACATCTCATCCGCGCCCTCGACGTCAACCTTCCCCAGCCCGTCGCGCTGACTTACCCGATCTTCGACTCCACGGGATCGATCTTTCAGGGCGGCTATTACACGGTCGATTCTTTCGCGACCTGGCAGTTCACCCAGTCGCTGACCTGTCCGTATCCGCCCTGCATTAATCCGCTCGGACGCCCTATCGCGCAACTCGGCTCCATCGACGAATTCCAGAGCGCCGCTTCCAGCTATTACAACGGCGGCACACTGTCGATCAACCGCCGCGTCAGCCGCGGATCCTATCTGCGCCTGTCCTACACCTACGCCCATGCCATCGACGACGGGCAGGACGCGCTCGTCGCCGGCCAGCCCGCCACCGTGCAGAATTCTTACGCTCCCAGCGCCGAGCGCGGACCCAGCGTCACCGACCAGCGCCAGCGCCTGGTTGCCGCCTTCTCCGTGGAACCGCGCCCGTTTCATCGCGGACACGAAGCTCTCGGCCGCGCCTTCAACGACTGGAAGATTTCCTCGGTTGTGAACTACGGCAGCGGCCGCCCCTTCAGCGCCACGGTCGACGGCGATCCCAACCAGGATGGCAACGACCTCAACGACCGCCTCCCCGGCTACAGCCGCAACGCCTTTACCGGACCTGACTACGTCACGGCTGACCTCCGGCTGGGCAAGACGCTGCGCTTGCACGAGCGCTATAAACTCAACTTCACCGCCGATTCCTTCAACCTGTTTAACCGCGATAACCAGCGAGTCACCATCACTTCGAACGGGCTGGTTTCTTCGGCCAGCACTTTTGTCCAAAGCTCCGTCACGACCACCGTCACCCCCTACCCTGGCTACTACGAGTTGCCGGGTGCCTTCACCAGGCCCAACGCCGCCTTCGCTCCCAGACAAATCCAGTTAGGGGTGAAGCTCTTATTCTGAGTGGGACGATTGGTTCTGACCGGAAGCTTGTAACCTTGCAATCCTGGTAATCCTGTGATCTTGTAATCGGGGGGCTTTACTTTGTCATCTCGGCCGAAGCCGGAACTTTCCCGAAGGGAGGGGACTACGTGGGGGAGAGACCTGCTGTTTGTTTGGGACGCGCACCAGCCTGACCGTCTCAAAATGATGCACTCTTTCCCTCCCGGCGCAATTTCCTGCACATATTTCCGGCCATCTACTTGACTTGCAGTCAAATCCTTGTAATAACTATTCGGTCCATCCGGACGGGTTTGGGGGTGTGTCAGTTTGGCAGAAGTAAGACTTCAAGAGGGCGAATCCCTCGAGAACGCTCTGCGACGTTTCAAGCGCAAGGTGCAGCAGGAAGACATTATCAAGGAGGTTAAGCGCCACTCCTTTTACCTGAAGCCCGGCGAGAAAAAGCGTGTGAAGGCCGCTCTCGCTCGAAAACGTGCTCGCAAGAAAACGCGTAAAGAGCAGGACTAACGAAGTAAGGATTAAACGCAGGAAAGGGCCGCTCCTTCCCGGAGCGGCTCTGCTCAAATCTGGCCCCCCACCATCTTGAGCAGCAAGCAGGGAATCATACTTTCTTCCGGCATCTAAAAGCACGATAGTCAGTACCCACGCCCCTCCTGGGCGCGTGGCGGGCCGAGTCCAAGGGGCAGCAACAGAGGGGGAGCAGTACACAACCTGTATTTTCGGTGAACCACCGCAGTTCTTTCCCCGCGGTCGGGCGCGCGGAAACGGGCTGAAGGGAGCCATCCTCAATGGAATTTCAGGACAAGGTGCTGAAGTGCATCGACTGTGGGAGTGATTTCATTTTCACTGCCGGGGAACAGCTTTTCTTTCACGACAAGCAGTTCAAGAACGAACCCAAGCGTTGCAAGGCCTGCAAGACCAAGCGGGTCTCCGTGCTCGGTGCGCCTCCCGCGCCCGGACAGTCCTACCGCTACACCAAGGTCGAAACTCAGGCCACCTGCTCGGGATGCGGGAAACAAACCACCGTTCCTTTCCGTCCCACGCAAGGCCGCCCTGTCTTCTGCCGCGAATGTTTTCAATCGCGCAGGACCGCGGCTTCGGCCTAATCCACGCTGCCGCTCCCTCTTGGCTTCGGGGTAGGCGGAAGTGTGCGTTACCATAGAGCTGTGCCGGGATACTTTGTAGAAAACTTCGGCTGCCGCGCCACGCAGGCTGACGGCGCTGCCCTCGAACGCCAGTTCGAGGAGCGTGGCATGTCGCGCGCCTTGTCTCAGGCAAAGGCCAGCGTCGTAGTGCTGAATACCTGCACCGTCACCGCTGGAGCAGACCAGGATGCACGGGCCGCGATCCGCCGCGTGCGGCGGCAAAATCCTGAGGCGCGGATTGTCGTTACCGGATGCTACGCGCAGCGCGCGCCGGAGGAGATTGCGGCGCTGCCCGGCGTAAGCCTGGTCGTCGGCAACTCGCACAAGCATCGGCTCGCGGAAATCGCGCTGCCCGACTTTTTCCGCGATGAGAGCGCTAAGGTTGGGGGAGCGGAGACGAATTTTGTTCCGCTGGCCCGGCTGGCTGAGAATCGAGAACTGGGAACCGCGAACTCGATTTTCGTCTCCGATATTTTCGCTCACACCGAACTGCTGGCTGCTCCGGTGTTTGACGCTGCCAATGAACGCACCCGACCCAATCTCAAGGTGCAGGACGGTTGCGACAACCGCTGCTCGTTCTGCGTGATTCCGTTCGTGCGCGGTCAGAGCCGCTCGCTCGAGATCGATCGAATTCTTCGGGAAGTGAATGGCCTGGTGGAGTCCGGCTATCGCGAGGTGGTGATCAGCGGTATCAATCTCGGGAGATGGGGGCGGGATTTAGCTGTCGGCTCTCAGCTGTCGGTTTTCGGCAACTCTGGCGATCGACCAACGAACGAACAAGCGCTGCCGTCGCTCATTCGCGCGATTCTCTCCGAGACCGCTCTGGAGAAGCTTCGCATCTCTTCTGTCGAGCCCATGGACTGGAGCGACGAACTTATCTCTCTGATCGCCTCGTCGCCTCGGATTGCCAAGCACGCGCACGTCCCGATGCAGTCGGGCAGCGACGCGGTGTTGCGGCGCATGCATCGCAAGTATCGTCCCTGGCATTACCGGGAGAAGATTGAGAAGATTCGCGCCGCCATGCCCACGGCAGCGATTGGCGCTGACGTGATGGTCGGATTTCCGGGCGAGACGGATGCCGAATTCGACGAAACGCGCCGCATGATCGAAGAACTGCCGTTCACTTATCTCCATGTTTTCACTTATTCAGCGCGCCCTGGGACTCCGGCGGCTTCGATGACGAGTCAAGTTCCTGTCCACACGGCTCGCGAGCGCAACCGCATTCTGCGCGAGTTGGCGGGTGAGAAGAAAATGGAGTTCATGCGCGGATTCGTCGGCAAGAACGTCGAGGCGATCACTT
>Ga0210389_10000322_pt1 | contig 47620 bp, 41 predicted proteins | sample IncBWH28OmetaG_FD_160127 | JGI IMG/M metagenome (GOLD analysis project Ga0210389, IMG submission 160127) | Forest soil microbial communities from Barre Woods Harvard Forest LTER site, Petersham, Massachusetts, United States - Inc-BW-H-28-O ... | reverse complement strand
TCAGATAAGTTCGCACCGGCGAGCAAGGGCACGTTTGGCGGCGGCCGGATGGTATCGACTATCCCATGCACCACGGCTGCAAACAGTGCCGCCTTGTCATCGAATCGGTCATAAAACGTGCGCTTCGAGACGCCCGCAAGAGCCGCAACCGATTCGATCGAAGTGGAACCGTAACCGTGTTCTAGGAATAACTGGGTTGCGACACGCAGAATGTGCTCTCGCAACTTGAGCGCGTCCTCCCGTGGAGGACGACCACCCTTTCTGACTCCCTTGAGTCTCTTGGCGGGACTTCTTCTACCGTCGGGGATACGTGTTGCCACCCGCGCGATAATACCCGCGCCCGTAGTAACCGGGGTGCGGCGCGTAATTGCCCCGCGGCCCATAAGCGACTCGTGGAGCCGCGTAGTATTGAGGATATGGCGCGTAGTAGTACGGTCGCGCATAGGCAACCGGAGGCGCGTAGCCGTAAGCGGGAGCTGCATATCCATTGGTAGGCGCTTCATAGCCAGCGGATGAGTACGGCCCGACGGACTCGCCAACTCCCGCGACGATACTCGACGCGACCACCAAAGGTAGAGTGGCCAGCGCTACCGCCGCACCCAACAACCCATGACCCACTCCAAATCCATGCCCCGACCGGAAACCATGACCATTGGCCATCGCCGGCGCCATGGGCAGAAGCGCGATCGCCACTGCCGCCGCAACTCCTAAAATAGTTTGTCTGACTTTGACCATGACCCGCTCCTTTATAAGGACGATCGAATGGTCCTAAAGGTACTCTTGTTTCGAATGCAACGCAACCGTACCGTTTCATAATCGGTTCGGCCCCCACGATTGCCATAGTCATGACTATCGATAACTGGGGTGGCGGTGATAGATGGGTGTACGGAGTATGTATAAAGGAACGACGGCCTGATTCTCCGCGGAATATGAGCGCTGCGCACTTCCCAGAAGCGTGGCTGATGGTAGAAGCCCTCGTATCTGTACGAATTGGAATCGCGAGATGAAACGAATGATTTTCATGTTCATGGCGTGTCTGACGCTTGCCGGGTGCGGCCTCGGTGAAACTGCAGTGTCGGCCGCTGCCGTCGCTGGCTCGCAAGCGGAGCAAGCCAAGGAGGCGCTTCAAACTGAAGCGCGCGTGAAGCAGCAACTCGACGCAGCGGCAGCGCTCGAGGCACAGCAGCGACAGGCCGCTGAGGCGAGCTCGCAGTAGCATTCAAGCAGCGCCGGGCTGGATTGGGACAGCCGCATTCAAGCTTCTTTCGGCCTTATCCGATAGCGAATCGCGTCCGTTTGGAGTAAAAACACTCTTGCGGAAGCTCAAAGTTACTGGAGAAAATCCAAGCATATGAAACTCTGTTGCTGCTTCGCGAATGGCGTACTTCGATCGCGTGCTCATGGCTCCTAGACCTGGAGTGCAGCGGGCACTGGTCGCCATCTTTGTTGCGACGATTGCGTGGCATGCGATGGCGCGGGCGGACGACCTACTGATTGGCGCGACAACGGTCAGTGGCACGGATCCCGCGATTCGTTCTCCGGCTCGCACGGGCCGCTCCGCCGATGCGACTAAGATGGAAGCTATTACATTGCCGCAGCGAGATCACGAGAATGCGGGCGGATCGCCAGAGTTCCCTGACGTGACCGTGACGGCCCCGAGACCTCCTACCGATCAGGAGTTGGCGCGGAATGGCTTGTCTCGGTTCATCGAAAACCACGCAACGGTGCATTACGAAAACCCCGGTACCACGGGCAACCTGGCGCATTGGCGTGGTGGCAAGCAGAGCGTTTGTCCGCAAACTGAGGGGCTAATCCCGGCATACAACGCCTTTGTGACGGCGCGACTTCGTGCCGTGGCCGAATATGTTGGTGCGCCGGTGCAGTCGGACCTGCAATGCGAAGACAACGTGCGGATAGTTTTCACGAACGACCCTCAGAAAATCATGAAAGACGTCGTGGACTGGGCTTCAGTTTACTTTGGTGTAAGGTATCCGGCCATGAAGCCGCTGATCGCGTTTCGAGGCGATCACGCGATTCAGGGCTGGTACATGACGACGCGTCGCCACAGCAGTGTCTTGAATACTGACGTGGGGCTGCTAGCGCTTAATCTCCAGCCTGTCTGGCCCAAAGTTATCCCCACTGGGGTTAAGGACTATGGGGACATGGGTGGGATCGGCGTTGTCATCTTGGTCGTCGATACGACAAAACTTGTGGGCTACAACATCGCATCGATCGCCGACTACTTAGCGATGCTGACCTTGTCAGTCGCGCAATCGCCCGACCACTGCGATCCGCTGCCGAGCATTTTGAACCTGATGTCCTCAAGCTGTGGAACGCGTGAAAAGCCTACGGCAATGACGGCCGGCGACTTGGCGTTCTTGAAGGCTCTTTACTATCGCAATACCGGAATAGGTTCATCGCCTTCGAGGGATGATGTCGAATTCACAATGGTGCGCGAGTTCAAGAGTCACTGAGCTGTCTGCAGTCGATCCGACACCGAGAAAACTACTTCCCTAGAAGTTTTGACAGCACTCTACGACAAGATTGGGGGCACATACTCTGGCCGACGGCAGAGCGATCCACGGATCGCCGCGGCAATCGAGGATGCAGTCGGGGGCTGCCATTCGATTCTTAACGTAGGCGCTGGAACCGGTTCATACGAGCCGGCGTCTCAGTTCGTGGTGGCGGTCGAACCGTCTCTCACAATGATTGCACAGCGCCCTATGGGTGCAGCCCCGGTAGTTCGGGGCTGTGCCGAGGCGCTCCCATTCCCTGATTGCAGCTTTGACGCCGTCCTTGGGGTGTTGACAGTGCACCATTGGAACGATCAGGCCAGGGGCCTGGCCGAATGCGCTCGGGTAGCACGGTCCAACGTTGTGATCCTGACGATCGACTTTGACTCTTTCGCGAAATTCTGGCTGTTTGACTACTTTCCGGAATTGCTCGTCGACCGACACATTTTTCCAAACATGGCACGCTACGAGGCTGTACTTGGAGCACTCGAAACGATAACCGTCGCCATTCCTGAAGATTGTCGCGACGGGTTTATGGGTGCGTATTGGAAGCGACCGAGCGCGTACCTAGACCAAAACGTTCGGGACAGCATTTCCACGTTCTCCAAAATTGGCAATGTGGATTCTCAGCTTGCGCGTCTCAAGAGCGACATTGACTCCCGTGCTTGGGAACAGCGGTACGGTAGCTTGATGGGTCTCAAAACATTGGACCTCGGGTATCGGATATTGATTTCGAACGTGGCGCTGAGCGGCGCGGCGCGTCCAGGAGCGGGACGAACCCGCCTAGAGCGGTCGTCCTAGCCTCTTTTCGATCTGCTTCTTTTCCCAGTTGGGTCCAAAAATATTGATGACTTCGAACACATTGAGGCCGTGCACCACCAAGCCTACGCCCCAGCCAATCGAGCCCACCTATGGCGGCAGAAATCCGTGGCATAAGCTATGTCGCACTCAACCAGAGGACTGCCATGCCCACACTTGCACTTCGCACTGTCCTTGCGACCTCCCTGCTATTTATATTCGGTGACGATGTCCTTGCCCAGCCCAAGCCGGCGCCGGCGATGGCCGAGGACCAGAGGATACTGCCCTACGCGAAGCCCGATCAGCTGGTCGACATCGGCGGCCGGCGCATCAACCTGCACTGCGTGGGCACTGGCGGCCCTACGGTCGTTCTGATGGCCGGTATATTTAGCTGGTCGCTGATCTGGTACAAGACTCAGCCCGTGATCGCGCAAAAAACGCGCGTCTGCGCTTTCGATCGAGCCGCGTATGGCTTCAGTGATCCAGCGTCCCAGCCCCAGATCATCTCTGAAGTAGTAGAGGATCTGCACACGGCACTCAATGCTGGGGCCATACCGGGACCGTACGTGCTGGTTGGGCATTCGTTAGGCGGCCTAGAGGCGCGGATTTATGCGCAGCGTTGGCCGAAGGAGGTCGCGGGTATGATCCTCGTGGATACGAGCCCGGCCGCAGAGGGGCTCATCGACGAAACTCAACCGGATTTCGATGAGGCGGCCGGGCGAGAAAAATATACTTCCTACATGATTCATTGCGCTTTCTTGGCGATGCGCGGACCCTTTGAGCCATCCAGCTTGGAATTCAAGGCGTGCTCGTCAGCCAACTTGCCGAGCGACACGCCCGCCGAGTTCAGAAAGATTTGGCCTCAGTTCTTCACCGCCGACTATTTTTCCGCCAAGGCCTCCCTCATGTCGGGCTTATACACACACGTATACGACGGCGCCGACCACAACCGTCTTGGATCAATGCCCATGGTCGTGCTGTCGATTGAGCGCCCTTGGGATATTGACACACCTGCTGGTGCGCGGCTCGTCCGATCCTACGGGAAATTCTGGAACGATCTGCATCAGGACCTAGCGCGGCTCTCCTCGCGCGGCGTACACCGGATCATCAAGGGGTCGGGTCACGACATTCAGTTGGATAATCCGCAGGCTGTCATCGACGCAGTAAACGAAGTACTCCGCGAGATTCGGGTTGGGGCGAAGTCTTGAGAACTTAGGCAATCACAAAGACCGCATCCCTTTCGTCGTTGTTGTCCAGTCGGCGCAGTTCGATAATTATCGACGCCGAGTGGTGGTTCCCTTAGTTCGTGCGAGCGCGCTCGGCAAGATCAGTCATGGGACCTTCAATCCGACCTTCAAAATCCGCGGCACGTCGGTGGTTTTGCATCCGCTTGAAATCGTGTCGATACCGGTCGATAGGCTTGGTGCCCGGGTGGGATCGCTCAAGGCAGAGAGCCAAAGCGTCATGGCAGCGCTCGACGAACTTCTCATGCAAGCATGGAAATAAGACGGCTGCTTGCTCCGAGACTTTGTTACCATCAGGCGATGGCTTTCAAGGAGGACTGCGCGGATGCCAAGTCCGACGATAAATGAGCTCGAGGCGCTGGATGCGGCGACTGCCGCAGTTATTCAAACCCGTCGCGGGAAGTTAATGCGGATTGCAGAAGGCAAAGGCATTCGAGTCCGCATCGCTTACGCGTGTGCGGTAATGGTTGGCCTCTTTGCAATCGCTGGCCTTCTCGCGGGCGATAAGAAAGCTGCAATCATTCTTTCTGGCCAATTCTGTGTGGTGATTGGCTTTGTCTCGTTCGCTACCCGTGCGGCTCGAAGGAAGGCGCGACGCGAATTGGAAAGAATGAAGACGTCTAACTAGCGCCCGCATTTTCCGTTCGGAATACTCGTGAGTGCGCCTGTTTCCAGCTGGATTTTTGCGTTCATACTCTTAGGTGTTGTTCCGGCTATCTTCTTCTACGTCTTGCTGGAACCCTGGCGCGCTCTTTGGAAGGAGCGACGCGATATTCTCGTTCATGGCCAAGCTGGGATCGGCACGGTGGTCGCGATCGATGAGGTGTACACGGGCGGCAGATCGGGGCCCCGCTATGCGGTGACGGTGGAGTTCACGCCGCCCGAGTACACGGAGCCGGTGCGGTTTCAGATTAACTGCGGCGCATCTCAAGTGACGAAACTGGGGGTTTATCAACAGGTAGCGATTCATTATCGCGAGCAAACGCCGATGGATGCAGTGATCGATGAACTCGTGAAGTAGAGTCATCCAAAGTGGACGTCTCTGCTTCAATTGCGCGGCCGTCTGCGGTCGCACCTGGCGATCGAATCCCCGCTCTCGATGTTCTGCCCAGAGAGTGCGCACGCATCCGTGCGTACGACTTTTCTGCATCATCGACACCCTGACGAGGGCATCACTGCTGCCGGGCGTCGGCGGCAATACTGAAGCGTTTCCTGAAAAGAATCGTCTGTACCGGTCACGGCCGCATAGGCAATATGTCAAGGCCCAATATTGCCGAACGTCGGTATCGGCAGATGGCCGCGGCCAGCACGGGCCGCCGTAGGATTGCGGCGGCCCGTGGGGCGCAGGAAATTATCATTAAAACCTGCGCCGCTAAAACAACTCATGCAAAGGCGTTAGTTTCTATCTCGATCCCCCACCTTCATCGTCTGAAGGAATCGCGCCTTCGGCGAACAAGCTGGAGAGATCGTTGGCGTTTACCGCGTCGCCCAGGAAAAGCGGCTTGGTCACATGAAAGATCTCCTGCATGGTGCGAAGATCGGACGAGTGCGAGAGAAGGACGGAGCTGGCAAACGGTAGGCCCTGTATATTCGGATGAGCCTGGGGTGAAATCACGATCTCGCCAACGGTGTGATTGAAGTCGTCCGGATTATCGTTCACGGCATCCTGTTCAGACTCGTCCCACCAGATGATGATCGCTCCGTGATCCCGATAGGCGCGGGACGCCATGATCGCGGGAACGACTGTGCTCAGGAAGTTGTCGCCCTGGGCGATGTTGGCCGCGTCGCCCGTCAGGCCTTTAAAGCCATTGTGGAGCGCGGTGTGCATGTCGTTGAATTGATCGGGAGTGATCCAGTTGTAATCGGCCACGGTATTGTTGGCCAGATCGACGAACAACTGCTGCAACGGCGCATAGTTGTGGGACAACGGATTGGCCGGCGTGGAATCGTCGCCGCCGTTGCTGTCAGTGAAGAACACTTGAGGATTGTGCTTCGCTGCGTAGTTGAACTGCGTCGAGCCGTTGAACTGATTGACGCCGGACGCAAAGTTTCCGGAGAAGCTGGCGAGCGGAACCGTCCACTGACCCTGCGGGAGGACGACATTGGTCAGCTGGCCGCCGACCGTGGTCAAGTCAATGTCTTCCTGATAAGAGCGCCAAGACCTACCAGCGTCCGTCATAAGACGCACGAGATGAAGCTGATTGTCTAGGTTATTGACTTGATTCACGGTAGGACCGCCTTGAGGGACAAAGGGATCGGCGTCGTCGAATACGTTGAAATTGAAGCCCGCCTCCGCCCAGAGGTAGTTGGGTTCAGAAGGATGGATATGCGCATTGTTCCCGCCGGCCGTGGCGAGGACGTTGCGGTAGTTCGTGGCATAGGCCACCTGGCGGCTGATGTTGACCTCAGTCCCATTGACCTTGGCCACGGCGGTTCCGTTCACCAGGCTGTTGATGAATGGAGCGTTGGGGTTCTGGAAAATCTGCTGAATCGGACCGGAAAATTGGCCGACCGGCTGCGTCCAGTTGTGGTTTTCCAGGGCGATCACGAAGACCGTCTTGATTGAGCGGGAATCATCGTCCGCGCGGGCCTTTCCCTGGGCTGAGAGAATCAGCAGGGCCGATAAGCCGAGCGTTCCCAAATGTCTAGCGTGCAGCATGAATACCTCCTGAAGGGTGAGTTTGGCGCCGATGCCAGTAGACCAACGGCCGGAGCAGACTATTTTGGGAGAATGGAACCTGGATGACTTTTCCGTGATGAATTAATGACAGGGCGTCGCGTTGATTTTTTGTGCTGCAATTGGCGCTTGCTCTGCGACGCTCCCACAAGTTCACAAGCTCCGTCGCTTGCAAATTAGAGTCGAATTACCGCGATCGAATACAAACGTCCGCAGGGCGGTTGCGCGTTGCGCAGGTGAGCCGCGATCATGGTGGGCGAAATCGCTTTATTGAACCGCGATTGAGAACCTCGGCGATCCGGGAAGCGCTTGCCAGCCGGCATTGGCGATCCCGAGAATTCGCCACATGTCGTTCTTCCTTTGTTGTCTGATCAGCGGACGAAACTAGTTGCGTACCCCCGCGAGCCTCAGACCCTCATACAGGGGTTCAAAATCGGCGAGATCCGCGGACGGATGCAGCCACTTTTTAACGTCTGCGATTGTCTTGATGTTCGGCAGGGTCGTTGTGAAATCGTCCAGTGCGACCTTGGCCCGGTCGCCGTGTCCGAGGCGTGCCTCTGAGGCGATGCGCGTGAGTTGTATGCAACCGGAAACTCGATCTTGTAGTTCCGTCCTGTTCATCTGCGCGGTCGCTTTTTGCGCCAGCGGCGCGGCACGGGCGTAGTCGCCTTGTGCGAAATAAATATTGGCCACGGTCGACTGATTTGCCCAATTGCTGGGATTGCGGGCCAGTAGCCCCTCGGCCAAGCCTTGAGCGTCCTTGAGCTGCCCTAAGCGAAGGAGAGCCGTGGCCTTCAGGGAGGTCGCATAAGCATTGGTCGGCGCGCGCGCCAGCATGGCATCGGTTATCGCCAGTGATTCTTCCCAGCGTAGGCGCACCTGGTACAAGCCGGCCTTCTGTCCCAACATGTATACCGAGTCAGGATCGAGGGTCAGGTACTTTTCCATGGCGGCGGCGCCGATGGCTTTTTGTTCGTCCGGATCTTTTGACCACGCGTTGACACAGTCGCACAAGTTAACCGTGGTACGAGTGCGCAGCGCATACAGATCATCGGGTGCCAGCGCCAATGCCCTGTTGAGCAGCTCGTTGGCATGGGCATTCGCCGCCTTACCGTCGGTATCGCGTTGCGCGTGCCAATCGCTAGTTGCACGAAAGGTCAAATCGCGCACATCCAGTGCATCGTCGGGTTTGTCCCTGGCGCGCTTAACCTCCGCCTCGATGCCGGCATTTAAAAGTACCTGGACGGCAACGAACGTTTCGTCGCGCCAATGCGGTGTCAATTCGTCGTTCGCGACCTTCAACGATCGGGTGGCCATCACCCTCTCGGTGTCGCCGTCGATTCCCACGACAGTGACGTGGTAGCCATCTGCGCTGCGCGCCACGGTGCCGCGCACCAGAAAATGCACGTCCAATTCCTTGGCCAGCTTCTTCATGCTGGACTCGCGGGCGCTGGCCTGCTCTGCGCTGGCGCGAGAAGCAACGCTGATCAGCTCCTTCCTGCTCTCGAGCATGGTGTGGATCTCATCGCCTGTCGCTTTCGCGACTTGCACGCCATGCGGGTCGTCGGCGGCCGACTGAAATGGCAAAACGGCGAAAGTCATGCGCCGATCTTCGTGCGAGTAGGCGACGACCGATGCCGGATGCAGCCAGGTGTGTCGAATTGCCCATGCACCGACACCGACGAGCAGCAGCAATGCGACCGCCGCGATCCACCGTATCGGCAGGCGCGGCTCGGGAGGGGCTGCCGTTCCTGGGGGAACGTGGCTTGCGTCCGGAGCGTGGGCAGCAGGCTTCGCTGCAGATGGCGGGGCGGAGATCTTCGTGCCGCTCTGCAGTGCAAGCAACTTTGCCATTCGATCGACAAAGGCGGGAGTGGTGACACCATTGGGTAATCGCGTCCACTGCACCTCGCGAAACTTATCGGGTACGCGTTCGTCGCCCTCCGGCGTGTCGTCGATCACCACGGGTATGAGGAACGGACGGTCTTGCGCCATCAGGTGCGAGCGGTCGATGGCGAGCTTCCACTCCAGCCGGAAGTAGCCCTCCGCGCGTCCTTGGGTGTTCGCTGAGATCACGGGGATGACCAAGGCGCAGGTCTTGATCTGCCTGCGGATGGCGGCATCCCATGCATCGCCGCCACGCAGTTCACTTTGGTCGAACCAGACCTCGATTCCGGCGGCACGCAGGGCCGCGCAGATTCTTTCCGCCGCTTCGGCGTCCTGTTTGGCGTAGCTTAAGAATATGGCTTGGTTTGATTCGTTCACAGGTGATTCCCAGAGGATCCCCAGCCTCCGAACGCGTCATTATGGCATGGCGAGAGACAAGGGTAAGCGAGCGTTCGATCAAGATCATCGAGAACCGCTTGCTAGTGCTAATTTGAGTCCTTAACCGTTAGACGGTTCACCGGATCCTCGATCAATTCTTTGATCACGCCGAGGAATTTTGCGGCTCTGACGCCGTTCCAAACACGATGGTCACACGCCAACGTCAAGTTGAGTTCGCGTGCGAGTCGAGGTTCCCCCCGATCGTTAGGTCGGAATACCGAGAAAGGCGCAGCGACGCCGAGGATCGCCGATTGGCCTTTATTGATGATAGGCATGAGTGTCGAGGCGCCGTGTGCACCGACGTTGGAGACCGACATTGCGCCCCCAACTAATTCCCCCGGATTGAGGTTGCCGGTTCGCGCCTTTTCGGCAATCGCAACCGCAATCATAGCGAGCGGCCCGATGTCCAATCGAGCTGCGTCCCGCACTATCGGCACAATGAGGCCTCTGGGGGTCTCGACGACCAATCCTATGTCCGTGGTACTGTAGGTCAAAATCTCGTCGTCCTTCCAGACGATATTGGTCTCGGGAATGCGCAAGTGAGCGCGGGCTGCGGCGGCCAAAATGAAGTGAGTGATAGTGATGCGTGTCTCGCACGAAGGATCCGCATTGAGGCGTTCACGAAGTGCCAGGACTGCCGTAATCTCTACAGCCGCTGATGCATAAAAGTGCGGCACCGAGGCGGCGACATCGGTTAGTCGCCGCGCACTAATCTTCTCCCAGCTGCTCGCGAGACGTCTGCTATGGAACGGTGAATTGACTGCCGCTCTAGCAACAGTCGAGTCCTCGACGGCGCTCACCTTCGCCGCTTCGAATCTGCTGCCTCTCACCTGCTGCTCCTCGCATTCGCCGATGCCTTCGGCGTAGTGCGCTCCGGTCCAAGTCCCGACCGTCTCTCCGACTCGCGCGGATTCGCCTTCCCGAACTTCGATGGACAGCATCTCTCCATCGCCGCGGGCTTCCACGTCGGTGGCGATTTTGTCGGTCTCCACGGTAAACAAGATATCGCCCGCCCGTACACGAGCGCCAACGCCGACGTTCCAAGAAACGATCACGCCCTCGGTCATGGTCAAGCCGAGTTTTGGCATCAATATTGACGCACTTTCAAACTTCGGCAGCGAAACCTTTGCTGCGGATGATTTGCTTTCCGATCGGGCAGGCTCTTCGAGCACGGCGCGTCTCCCCCGACGAGGGCGTTGCGTGGCTCGCCTCGCTGCGGCTGCGACTCGCTCGGCACTCGGCAAGTACTCCGTCTCGAGCGACTTCGCGAATGGCACCGGCATGTACGGCGCACCCACCCGGATGATCGGCCCATCCAAGAGATCGAAGGCCTGTTCGGAGATGCGTGCCGCGATCTCAGCCCCCACCCCGAAAGCCTCGACCGCTTCGTGCGCGACAACCAGCACGTGTGTTCTCGTCAATGATTCGAGCACGCCTGCTTGATCCCAGGGCTGCACAGTCCGCAAATCGACGACCTCTGCTTCGATACCCTCCAGCGCGAGCATCTCCGCCGCCGCCAAGCTCGTATGAACTGCGGCGCCGTAACTGACGATCGTGACGTCGCTGCCCGCGCGTAGCACGGCGGACTTTCCAATCGGCAGCACCTGCGCATCGCGGTTGAGCTCGCCTTTGAGTGCGTAGAGTCTCTTGTGCTCTACAAAAATTACCGGGTCGGGATCACGGATTGCCGCCAGCAACAAACCGTATGCGCTCCTCGGATCCGATGGACAGACCACTTTGAGCCCAGGGACGTGCGCGAACCAGGCCTCGAGACACTGCGAGTGCTGTGGACCCGCGTTCACGCCGCCGCCGTGTTGTGTGCGAAAAACCAGCGGCACGGAGCGTTGACCACCGAACATGAATCGTGCTTTAGCCGCTTGGTTGACGATCGCATCCATGGCCAATGTCATGAAGTCCATGAACATGATCTCGGCCACCGGCCGTAGGCCGCTCAGCGCCGCTCCCACCGCGATACCTGCAAAACCCGCCTCTGAGATCGGGGTGTCGATCACTCGCCTCGCGCCGAAACGTTCCAGAAGACCCCGGGTCGCGCCAAACGGGCCGCCGGCACCACCGACATCCTCGCCCAAGATGATCACGGATGGATCTTCCGCCATAGACTCGGCCAGTGCTTGGTTGATCGCGCGGGTGAATGTTATCGAAGCCATTACATTGGTGCTGAAGCGCTGTAAACGTCCGAAAGGGCGCGTGCAAAGTTCGCCGGTCCGCTCTTGAGTGCCTCGGCAAGCGCCTCAGAAATCTCTGCCTCGATCACAACGGAAAAATGATCGAGCAGCGTTTGCTGGACGCCCAATTCCAACAATCGCACCGCAGCGAGCTGCACAGGGTCGCGCTGCGCGAGCGCAGCCATGGCCACTTTGTCGCGATATTTCTGGGAATCGCCTTCGTAGTGACCGCGCGCGCGATCCGTGAGGCATTCCAGAACAATGGGACCTGCATCTGCGCGAACGCGCCTGATGGCTTCCTCGGCCAACGCACTCACGTCAGTAACATCATTTCCGTCAGCCCTCAGATGAGAAATCCCGTAGGCGACGCTCAGCGCTTGAAGCGTGAAAGCCAACTGCGATCTACTGGGGGAGAACTCGCTCCAACCGTTGTTCTCGCAAACCAGGAGCACGGGCAGATTCCAGAGCCTTGCGATATTCAGACTCTCGTGCAGCACCCCCTCGGCCAATGCTCCATCGCCGAAAAATGCCACTGCAACGGCGCGGCGTTCCAGTGTTTTATGGGCCAGCGCGCTGCCGAGCGCGATCGGGATGCCGGCGCCGACGATGCCGTTGGCGCCGAGCATACCTAAGTTCAAATCGGCGACGTGCATGGAGCCGCTGTGACCTCTGCAGAGGCCGGCATCACGGCCGAGAAGCTCGGCGAAGAATCCAACCAGCGGTAATCCTTTGGCGATGGCATGGCCATGTCCGCGATGAGTCGATGCGATCGTGTCTTCTTGTGTGAGATGCTGCATCACACCGACCGACACCGCCTCCTGACCAATACTCAAATGAATGAATCCTGGTATTGATCCCTCGGCAAACAGCCGACTCAGTCGCTCTTCAACCTGTCGGACGAGCAGCATCCGCCGATACCATTCAGTCAGCTTCCCGGCCAGACCAAACGCGGCCATGGACGGAGCGGCCTCACTCAAAGGGATCATTAAAGTCGCCGACCCGGTGCAGCTTCCCGAGACTTCAAAACCGCGACGCCACGCCGATTAGTGCGCACGCCGCCAACAGAATGCCCACCTTGGGAAGCGAAGCCGACTCGCCATAGACGAACACACCGATGGCGACGCTTACCAGCGGAATAGTAGCGGCCAGTGCGGGGATCAAAATGGCGAGACCTGTACCGCTGCGAATCAGACGCGCCATGGCAACGAATGACACGGTATACGCCGCCAAAGAGGCCAAGGAATAACCTAAGTTCGTGTAGCCTTGCGTCTTTGGCAGAAGCCCGAGCCCGACGAGCTGACTCGCCAACACCACGATAAAAGTGATCACTGCTTCGCTGCTAATTGCCATGTCGAGTCCCCGCTTCACTTTGGGTTTTAGTGCTCAAATTGCACCGGCCTTTTTCAGATCATTGATGTCGCTTTCGGAGAAGCCACTCGCTCGTAAAATCTCCAGGGTGTGCGCGCCGGGCTTCGGCGCTGGACCTTGAATGCGCGAAGTGGTGCGCGAAAATCGCGGCGCCACGTTGGGCTGAAGAACACCGTCGACTTCCACGTACGTCTGCCGCTCTTCGTTGTGCGGATGATCTTTGACTTCATGCAGCGGCAAAACGGGCGCAAAGCAAACATCGGTGCCTTCCAAGAATCTGCACCACTCCGCCCGGGTTTTGGTCTTGAACAGGCTCTCTAATTTGGATTTCTGCAGCGGCCAGCGTGTCCTATCCAGCTGCTCATTAAAGAGTTCTTCCTCAAGTCCAAGCGTTTTGCGCAACAAGTCGTAGAACTTCGGTTCGATCGATGCAATTGATAGGTACTTGCCATCGCTCGTCTCGTACACATCGTAAAAAGGCGCCCCGCCATCGACCATTCCTGTCCCGCGTTCGGCAGGAAACACGCCCGAAGCCAGCATGTCGAAACTCGCCGTCATGAGAGAGGCCGCGCCATCCACGATCGCAGCATCGATGACTTGTCCTTTGCCAGATCGGCCAGCCTCATAGAGAGCTGCAACCATTCCAAGAGCCAGATATAGGCCTCCGCCACCGAGATCGCCGACCAGAGCCAACGGTGGCACTGGCTTGCCGCCTTTAGGGCCGATGGCATGCAAGGCCCCGGTGAGAGAGATGTAGTTGATGTCGTGGCCTGCGGATTTGGACAAGGGACCGGTCTGACCCCAACCGGTCATCCGGCCATAGACGAGTTTAGGATTGCGATTCGTGCAGATATCGGGCCCGAGGCCTAAGCGCTCCATGACGCCCGGTCGAAAACCTTCCAAGAGCATGTCCGCCTGAGAGACGAGCCTCAAGCACGCCTCGATGCCCTGCGATGTCTTGAGATCGAGTCCGATCGAGCGGCGGCCCCGGCTCATCAAGTCGAAATCCGGATGAAAGTCCGCTTTGCGCGCATCCTTGCGGTCGACTCGGATGAGTTCCGCTCCCATGTCGGACAGCAACATGCCGCAGAACGGCGCCGGTCCCAGTCCGGCAAACTCGATCACTTTGACGCCAGAAAGCGGTCCGTTTGCCACGCGCTTCGCCCCCCTCCCCTAGATCTTACCGTCGCGACCGAGAAAATTTAGCTCGCATGCTCGCGTTTTTACCATCGAATGCGGCATAATCAAACTATGTTTGGTTATTGATAACAGGATGGGTTTGCGATTGCAAGCATCTCGCGAAACTGCAAATTCGGGCGCGTTGACGCGCCTATCCCGCCCCTGTAGCCTTTTTTTCGCCAGGAGTAAATTCAAACAATATGCACGATCAAGGAGGCAACTTACCGTGGCGAGACCCAAGATCCCCCTGATTTCCAGAGACGCTGTATTGGACCTTGCGCTGCGAATAATCGACCGGGAGGGCTTGGAGGCACTCAGCGTGCGGCGCATTGGCGAAGAACTGGGAGTCAACAGCGCCTCTCTCTACCATCACTTCCAGAACAAGCACGATATCGTGGTGAGTGCCGCAGAACTTGCCTTGGTGCGGACGCCGCTGCGACTTCCGACCAGTTCGGTCAGCGACTGGCGCGAACTGCTGCTGCTGGGCTCGCAGCAATTGCGGGACTTCCTACTCTCTCATCCGGAGCTCACGCCGATAATCATCCAGCGCCGCTCCGAAGGGATGGGCAACCGCCTACTCGAGAACTCCACCAAGCACTTGCTCGCGGAAGGTGTTTCAGCCGATATCATCGCGCCATTGTTCGACGCGCTCGAGCGCTTCGTGGTGGGCACGGCCGTGCGGCGCATTGCCGAGCGCAATGCCTCAAAGACCAAAATCTCGAAAGCACAGTTTCCTCAGCTAGCCAACGTCATGAACCGCGAATCCATGGATGGCGAGGAATTATTTCGCGTCTCTATCCTGGGAATCATCAGGGCGATCGAGAAATCAGCACCCGCTGCCGCCGGTGCGCCGCGTCATGAGGCGAAGGCTCAAGGGAAGCGCAAGACGCCACGAAAAGTCGGTCCAGCCTCATGAATTTTGCCGAGCCCGATCACATTCGGCAGCTGCGCGATGTACTCGAGAGATTTGTTGACGTCGAGATGCCGCGCTCAGCGGCAGCCGAATGGGACAAATACAATCATTTTCCGCGCGATGTGTTCGAAAAGCTCGCCGCGCTCGGGATTCTGGGTCTCACAGTGGGCGAGGAATATGGAGGTTCCGGTCGCGATATTTTCGCCACGATGGTCGTCATAGAAGAGTTGTCCAGGCGCAGCCTGGCGATTTCCGTGCCCTACATCATGGGGGCCTGTTACGCCGGCATGAACTTGATGGAGCTTGCGACCGAAGCACAAAAGCGCGCTCTATTGCCCCGCGTCGTGGACGGCTCCTTGATCGTCGCTTACGGTTGGACGGAGCCGGATGTCGGCGCCGACCTCGCCAGCGTGAAAACGCGCGCGGATCGCATCGGCGATAAGATTCTGATCAACGGCGCGAAACGATTCTGCTCCGGCGCGAAGATCGCCAACTATATCTACACGCTGGTGCGCACGGGCCCCGCCGAGGCCCGGCACAAGAATTTGTCGCTGGTATTGATCCCAGCCGACTCACCCGGTTTGACGATCACATTGATCGACAGCTTAGGGATGAAAGGAGCAGCCACCACCGATGTTACCTTCGATGATGTCGAAGTTCCCATCGGCAATCTCGTGGGAGAAGAGCAAGGGTGGAACAATGGTTGGTCCATGATCGCTGGCACGGGACTCGACGTCGAGAAGCTGGAGGTCGCGGCGATCGGCGTCGGCATTGCGCGCGCGGCACTGGATGATGCCTGGGCCTATGCATCAGAGCGACGGCAGTTCGGTCGCGCAGTCAAGGACTATCAATCAATCCAACATAAACTCGCGGACATGAAGGCGCAACTGCACGCCGCCAGGCTGATGCTGTATCAAGCCGCGTGGCTGGCCAATGAACATCGGCGCTGCAGCATTGAAACGTCAATGGCGAAACTTTTTGCCAGCGAGGTCGCGAAGTCGGTTGCTCTGGAGTGCCAGACCATATTTGGCGCCTACGGCTACGTGAAGGGTTTCGATCCTGAACGCTACGTGCGCGACGCGCTGCTCTTGCCCATCATCGGCGGATCCTCTGCGATCCAGCGCAATAATATATTCAAGTTGTCAGACCCGGGCGTACGGCACTGATGCAGCCGCCTGCTGGATAGGGAGGTGCAATGAGAAGTTTTAAGGATGGAATCCTGTCGGGTAAAACCGCATTCGTCGCCGGCGGATCGAGCGGCATCAACTTAGGGATCGCTCGCGGGCTCGCGGAAGCCGGTGCCCGTATCTCGCTGATCAGCCGCTCGAAGGAGAAAGTGGAGGCGGCCGTGGCGGAGTTACAAGCCGCGGGATTCAAAGCGATGGGCGTGGCAGCGGACGTGCGCGACTATGCTGCGGTCGAATACGCCCTGGGCGTCACACGGCAGACCTATGGCGAAATTGACATCGTCATATCGGGTGCGGCGGGGAATTTCTTGGCATCGGCGATCGGCATGTCTCCGAATGCCTTTCGTGCGGTCGTTGACATCGATCTCATCGGTACCTATCACGTGCTCCGCGCGAGCTATGAACACCTGCGCAAACCTGGCGCGTCCGTCATCTCCATTACGGCTGGTCAGGCGGTCAACCCGTCGGTCGGACAGTCGCATGCATGCGCCGCCAAAGCCGGAGTTAATATGCTCACGCGCTGCCTGGCCTTGGAATGGGGTGCGAGTGGAGTGCGCGTCAACGCGATTTCTCCAGGCCCCATTCGCGACACCGAGGGCATGTCACGCCTAACCCCGACGCCGGAGTCCGTGGCTGCCTTTCGGCGCACCATTCCTCTGGGCGATTATGGTGAGAAGCGGGATATCGCCGATCTCGCGATTTATCTAAGCAGCGACAGTGCCAGTTATATCACGGGCGCCATCATGGATTGCGACGGAGGTTCTTCGCTGTTTCGCGGCAACATCCTCTCCAGCCTCGCGCCGGTCACCTGAAATGCTGGAACAAGAGGCCATTTCGGAAGTGCGCGTCTCGATCGCCGATCGAGTCATGACCATTACGCTGAATCGCGCACGAAAAAAGAATGCGGTGACCGATGCGATGTATAGCGCCATTGCGGCAAGCTTGCGCCGGGCCCAAGAAGATCCTGACGTCCATGTCGCGCTCTTGACTGCCGACGGCGCGGATTTTTGCGCCGGCAATGACATCAACGTGCTCATGGGAGTGCACGACGCACGAGAGGCGCCGGCGTCAAACGCGGAGGCGTTCCTCACGGGTTTGAGTACCTTCCCCAAGCCCCTGATCGCTGCGGTGCAGGGCATGGCGATCGGTATCGGTGCGACCTTGCTGCTTCACTGCGACGTGGTCTTCGCAGCTCCCGATACGCAGCTCAAGATGCCATTCGTCGATCTAGGGCTCGTCCCCGAAGCTGGATCGGCACGGCTGTTGCCGGCAATTATCGGCCATCCGAAAGCCTTTTCGATTTTTGCGTTCGGGTTGCCCTTGAGCGGCGCGGCAGCCGCCGACTTGGGCCTCGTCAGTCACTTGGTTCCGCGCGAGCAATTGCAAGCCGCCGCGCTCGAGGCGGCACAAGCTCTGGCGAGCAAGCCACCGGCGGCGTTGACCGCGACCAAAGCACTGATGCGCGATCAGGCAGCTATTCGGGCCGCGCTTGCGGCGGATCGTGCCGCCCTATTGGAGCGACTCGCCTCACCCGAGGCCGCGGCGGCACTCGCGCGATTCATGGCGCGCAAGCCCTCAGCGGCGGGACCCTGAAATCGATGCCTCAATTTGCATTTTTGCAGTACGAGCATGATGCGGGAGTCACGACGGTAACCCTCAACCGACCGCCGGTGAATGCAGTGCATCGCGACATGTATATCGAGATCGCGCAACTGTTCTCAGATCCCAGCCAACTGGGAGAACGCGTGCGCGCCATCGTATTGACGGGTTCAGGTCCACACTTCTGCGCCGGCAACGATCTCGATGAATTTGCTTCCATGACAGTGGACAACGGCGGCGAACGGATGTGGCGGGTGCGAGAAGCGTTTTTCGCCATTCAATTTTGCCCGGTACCCGTCATCGGGGCGGTGCACGGCGCCGCGTTGGGCACCGGCCTTGCTCTGGCGGCATCCTGTGATTTCGTTGTGGCTGCTGAAGATGCGAAATTCGGCCTCCCCGAACTCACCGTGGGGGTCATGGGCGGAGCGCGGCATCTGGCGCGGATCGCGCCGCAACCACTCGTGCGACGCATGTTTTTTACCGGCGAAACCCTCGATGCGGCAACCCTCAAATCGTCCGGAGCTTGCTTGTCCGTCTGTCCGCGAGCCGAAGTCTTCGCCGAGGCGCATCGGCACGCCCGGCGCATCGCATCCTTCAGTCCCACCGCCGTGCATCTCGGCAAGCAGATCTTGAATCGCATTGAGACCATGGATTTGCGGTCAGGCTATGAGTTCGAGCAAAGCTACACGGTGCGGATGAGCGACCATCCCGATTCCAAGGAAGCGCTGAGTGCCTTCCGCGAGCGACGGGCCGCCGTTTATCGCGAGCTCGATCCGATGTGGCACATCGACGGTTAATTGCGCGCGGGATCGCGGTTCACCGCGCGGTGGGCAGGTGCCTGCGTAGAAAGTAGAGAATCCCGCTATTGAAGACCTCGTTCTTGTCGCCGACGACCATATGTCCGGCTTCCGCGACGTCAAATACCTCAAGATGCTCAAGATGCGTCTTGAGATCCTCGATCCCGGCTTCGGTCACCAATTCGCTGCGCAGCCCGCGTACCAGCAAGGTAGGAACCCGCACGCGGCGCGCCGCTTGATTGAGCTTCTCGCCGAAGCTCACGTGTTCGCTGCCCTCATTACTCAACACCCGAGGATCCCAGTGCCAATAGAGACGACCGTCGCGTTCTCTCAAGTTCTTCATGAGGCCGGCTGCATCGCGCGATGCCGGTCGGTGCGGGTTGTAGGCGTTCACTGCCGCTGCTGCCTCGTCGACGCTCGCAAAGCCTTGTGGGTTTGCACTCATGAAAGCGCGAATTCTGGCGGCTCCATTCGGGTCAAACCGCGGCACGAGATCTACCAAAATGAGCGCAGCCGCGTTTGACGATGCGGATCCGGCGAACAACAGTGCCGTCGCTGCGCCCATTGAGGCGCCAACCAGCGCGGGTCGCGAGTCCAACGTGTCAATGACGCAGGCGAGATCCGCTGTGAGGGCCTTGGATGTGTAGTCCCCGTCAGCGGCCCAATCACTATCTCCGTGACCGCGCGCGTCGAGATTCAATACACGATATCCCTGCGCGATAAGCTCGCGCATCGATCCGGCCCAGGAGTGGCGTGTCTGTCCGCCGCCGTGAAGGAAAATCACCGTGGGTGCGCCCGCGTCGCCGCCCACATCTGCGACGAGTGTCAAGCCGTGCGCACCGGCGTAACGCCGAATCGACAATGAATTAGTCCGCGCGCGATACGTACTATCCTTTGGCGAGCCTTCAGTCAAAGTTCACGGCCTCGCGAAAGCCTTCGAATATGGCATCGTCGATCTCGCGCGGCGCGAGGCAGTCTCCCAGTCGGAGGACATCCCCGAGGCGCCCGTAAAGTTCCTGAAAGAGCTCATTGCAGGACCGACGCATCATGCAGAGGATCACAGTGTCCGACGGCAATTGCGAAGGCTGGTGGTTCCAGATGTCAGTCAGGAGGAGCCTGTCCGGTTCTATGCGTTCGACGGAAGCTGACGCTACCACGCGCACGCCCGCCCCGAGCATGCGAGGATAGACCCACGGAAGCTCGAGCGTCGGCTTCAACTTCTGGCCCAGCGCTGCCTCATGGGTGACGACGGTCACTTCTTTGCCGTTCTGCGCGAGCAGGCGGGCGACGCCGATCGGTAGATAATCGCCGTTGTCGTCAATGATCGCTACTTTCTGGCCGCAGCTCGCCGGTGAGGCGATCGCCGTCAACGGATCGACAACATGCGCCTGGTCGAACCCGGGAATCGAGTTGCGATCCGGTCGAAATGTCGAGAAGCCGGAGGTCTCCCAGCTCGCGCCGGTCGCTATGACCGTGATATCGGCGCCGAATGAGATCACCGCTTCCGCCGTCGCGATTTTGCTTGAGCAAATCTCCACGGGTAGGCGACTGAGGGAGACCTCAAGATCATCGATGAGAGCGTTCCAATGTCCGTAATCGGGCAGGCGAGCGGCATAGCGGACTTGGCCCCCAAGCACTGAGCTGCGTTCCCAAAGCGTCACGTCGTGGCCGCGTAGCGCTGCAGTCTCAGCGAATTTAAGGCCCGCCGGCCCAGCGCCGACGATCAAAGCGCGTTTCGGCACGGAAGCGCGCTGCAGCGCCGAAGTGCCCCAGATCGCTTCGCGACCGGTCGTAGGATTAGCGGTACAAACCACGGGGAGGCCGCGCTCTCGGCGTCGCCAGCAACCCTGGTTCGCGCCCACACACCGGCGGATCTGTGACTGGCGATTGCCTCTGCTCTTTGCAACGAGGGCAGGATCAGCGATGTGTGCGCGCGCTAAGCCCACGAGATCGGCGCACCCCTTTTCGACTAGCTCGGCCGCCGAGTCGAGATTGCGGATCGATCCGGCCACGAGGATTGGCACTTGCTTTTGCACGAGCTCTCGGGCGGCCTTGCAGCACTCCGCCAACGGCGTGGACTGGATGCCGCTGGATGCCGGCGGGATCAGCCTATGGAAGCTGTGATAGTCCCCATGGGCAAGCGTGAAGTAGTCAAACAGCCGTTCCGCGTGCAAAACTTCCAGTATCCGCAGCGCCTCAGGCGCCGTTAAGCCGCCCGGGCCAAGATATTCCTCAGTGTTGAGCTTCAAACCCAGTGTAAAGGGGTGTTGGCAACGCGCACGAACTGCACGGCCGACCTCGAGAATCAGGCGTGTTCGGCTCGCCGTGTCGCCTCCGTAGCGGTCGTGACGTCGGTTCCAATAGGGCGAAAGAAACGCGCTTAGCAAATACCCATGCGCAGCGTGCAGTTCGATACCGTCAGCGCCGGCTTCGCGCGCATGCGCCGCGCTCGCCGCGAAACCCTCGATCAACTCCTCGATGTCGCCAAGGTCCATCTCCTTCGGAATGACCCGCTGCACGGGTGATGGAATCGCGCTCGGAGCCCATAGGGGTCCCCAGCGTTGATCGCTACGGCTTACCCCCGCAGGTCCGAGATGCGCCAATTGCACGAGGATCGGACATCCCTCTTTGCGCGACGGGCCAATGATTTTAGAGATCTCCGGAATCCACGCGCGGCTCCAAGGCTCCGACCCGCCGGGTGCGGCAGTTGACGGATGGACGGGCATTCCATGAACGACAATGAGACCCACGCCGCCGCGAGCTCTTTCGCGCAAATATGCGCCGTAAGGCTCGGCTGGCAGTCCCATGCCATGTGCCGGCAAATAAATTCGGTTGCGTGCGGTCACCGCGCCGATAAGCAGCGGTTGCCACAGGACATCGAGGTCCATGGGGCTAACGTGAGCCGTCGACAGGCTCGTCGCCGCCTTGCTCGGAGGTGTAACTCGCCCGCTCGCCGCCAATGAAGGCCTTGCGGCCGGCGCTGGCAATGCCAAGAATGTTCAACTCATAGGTGTAGCTAAGCTCCGCGCGATACATCGCTTCCAAATCTGCGGCTCGCGTGCTGTTGTTCAATGAGCGCTTCAGTCTTCGAATCGCATTGGGATCTTTGGCTGCGATGGACGAGGAAACCTCTCTTGCGGCTGAGACGAGCGCTTCCTCGGTTGGTGCCAGCCGGTATAGAGTCCCCAACGCGAAAAGCTCCTCGGACAGGATGGGCTCGGCAGTCATCATCGCAGCGCGAACCCGTTTCTCAGGCATCAGCTTGAGTGCCTGCACGCCGCCCGCGGTAGCACCGTTATCGACCTCGGCCAGTACGAAGCGCGTGCGCGCCGAGGCCACCAGGATGTCGGCTGATGCCGCGATCAGCACGCCCACTCCGATGCAATAGTTGTGCACCGCGCACACGACGGGTATGGCACAGTTGAGAACGGACAGGCACACCTGCAAAGATCCAGCCGACTGGCCGAGAATTCCCTCAAACCCCGCGAGTTGCTCAACTTCCTTGACATCGCCGCCGCCACAAAACCCACGCCCGGCGCTGCGTAGCAGGATGACGCGTGTGTCGGGTTGACCTGGGGCGCTATCGATCCGATGCGACAGGGATTGCAGCAGTCCAATGCTGAAAGCGTTGACCGGCGGCCGATCCACCACTAGTTCCAGAACCCCGTTTGAATGCAATTCCTCCGCGATCATCGCGGCCGACGATCCAAGTCATTGGCCGTTTTCTCAGATTGCTTGCGCTTCTCATAGTGAGGCGATTTGTGCACCATTGCCTCATAGTCGGGCACGGTTGCTGGCGAATCGTCCGCCAACAATTCAGCGGCTTCGTCGAGATCGCCCTGATCCAATACCTTGGTGTCATACGTAAATTCCACCAAGGTTCCGTCAGGGTCTCGTGTATACACCGAATGAATGAACTCATGACGCACTTCGGAGACGTGGTATCCCTTGTCGAGCCAGCGCTGCGTTGCCGCGCGCAGACCTGCGAGGTCTTTGCACTCGAAAGCGATATGATTGATCCAATAAGGCAATCCGACACCGGTCGACATTCCGGGCCGCCAGTCGGCGCTCTTCAATCCCTCACCTTCCAGGCCGCGAAGATCCCAGATGGCAAAAAGCTCACCATTGCCGGTATCGTAAAAAATATGCTTGGTCCACCCGCCCTCGGGCGATTTGCGCTTCACGACCTTGACCAGCTTGAAGCCCATGACCTCGGTATAGAACTCGTGAGAGCGGTGCACGTCTTTGACGGCGAGAGCTACGTGATGAAAAGCCATGACAGATTCCCTTAGTCCGCTGGAAAGTCCGACGGGGCGCATACGGGATCACACAAAGCCGTGCCGCTCCATCCAATTGTACACAATGTCCGCCGCGTCGCTGAGGTAAGACTTCTGATCAGCGCCGCTAAAGTAGTGGTTTGCGCCCGGGAGGCGTACGAATTCCTTGTCGTCGTGCGAGATGGCGTCGAAGACGGCTTGCGGGTGACTCACGGGAACCGCGTCGTCAGCGCCATTGACGAGTACGAACACCGGCACCGATACGCGGGGCGCGGCATCCGCGGCATCGACTTGCGCCGTGCGCATGCTCCACTGGGATAACCAGCTCCGTGTGGTCGTAAAGCGCATCAGGGCGCCGGGTGATGTGTTGGCAATCGCGGGATCGCCCAGATAGCTCCATCCGGGACGACGCTCATTGGGCTCAAGGGTCGAATCCAACCAACGCGGATCCGCCATCGTGCCGTGAACGACGAAGGCATACTCCTCATGTGCACGACCGGCGCGCCGTAAATCCTCGAGTTTGCCCAGCGCGAATTCTGTGATGCGCTCGTTTCGCTCCCGCTGCCGCGATCGATAACTCGCCACATACTCGCTGGAATACGGTGCTCTATTCGGATTGGCCGGATCATAGAGATCGTACTCACGGTCACGGTCACGATCAGGATCTAACTCGTTTCGCACCGATGCATCCAGGAAGTCCGTCAGCAGTCGGTGACGGCTCCGCGGTGCCGCGAGAAACAATATGCCGTTCGCGCGATCGAGCGACGTCTGCGCCAAGAGCGATGCTTCTCCTGCCGCGGTTGCGGTGATGGTGCGCTTTTCCGCCTCCGCCTGGTAGGTCATCATGGGCGACCCGCCGCCGCTCCAACCCGCAAGAATAACCTTCTTGTAGCCGAGACGTTCCTTGGCGTCACGCACGCAGGCGCCAATGTCGAGCAGAACATTTTCCATTTGCAGCGCGGCATCGCCGAGCAAGTAGCGGCTCGAACAGCCGATCACGTGCAAGCCGATCCGTGCGAGCTCGGAAAACAGCGGCAAATAGGCCGGAGATCCGATCGGGTGCATCGCAATGATGACGGTCTCGGACGCGCTCTCGCCGCGCAATAGTTGCGCCTGCCTCACGACATGATCGTCAATGGAGCCGTAAACATCTTTACGCATTGACGCTTCGCGCGAAACGATCAGGTATGGCGTGCGCTTGTACTTGATGCGCGCCGGCGTCGGCCTTTCCGCGAAATGCATGTCTTGACACCTAAACCAAACAGTGATTAATTATGCGCCAGAACGTCGATTCACACAAGATCGCAGAGGCACTCGAATCAACATCGACGCTGATGAGGCGGCTGGCCATGGAACTGTTCGTCGCAAGCAATCGACGGCGGCCGCATCAATTGCAGACCGTATAGCTGACGTATCACAACTATAAATGGGGGGGAGCATGGCTCTTACGTTTGCAAAGATTGGTCGCGCCACCTGGCACGCGGCGAGGATCGCGATAATCGGGCCGGTAGCAATCACATCGACACTGTTTCGCGCGGAGCCTGCCCGGGCGGCACCAGAGACGGATGCCACTTCGGACACAATCCAGGAAATCGTAGTCACGGCGCAGCGCCGCGAGCAGAACCAGCAGCTCGTACCTCTCTCGGTGTCCGCCTTGTCTGCCGAAGCGCTGGCGCAGACCAACATCACCTCCGCGGTCGATATCGGCAAACTCGTCCCGTCGGTCATCATTCAACAGAATAATGCCGCGGTAACGACGTTTGTCCGAGGTATCGGCAATGCGCAGTCCGCGCAAGGCAACGAGCCGTCGGTTCCCGTGTACATCGATGACGTGTACTACCCGAGGCTCTCCTCTGCGCTCTTGCGGCTCAATAACGTCGATCAAATCGAAGTGCTTAAAGGGCCTCAGGGCACACTCTTCGGCCGAAACTCGACCGGAGGCCTCATTCAGATCAACACCAAGGATCCCTCCTCGAGCGATTCAGCACACGGCGACGTCGACGTCGGCTACGGTAATTTCAAGACGGTCAATGCGAGCGGTTACTACGCCTCACCGATTAATTCCAATGTAGCGGCCGACATCGCTGTTAACTACTACAACAACTCAGGCTTTGGTGACAACCTGACGACCGGCGGAGCCGCCAACTACGAACGAACGCTCGCGGTTCGTTCCAAGTGGGTTTTGCGGCCCTCGGAATCCACTAAAATCGTGTTGACCGGCGACTTTACCAATTCGAATTCGGACATCGGGTTGCCCGGCCCGAACCCGGGCGGTCCGTATCCCGGTCTTGCGAACATGGGTTTCCCTATTACCGGCGGCTTGGTTCCTGGCATTCCCTTCTATGACAGGATCAACGATTTTCCCGAATACGACAAGACACAAAATTACGGTGGCTCGCTCCGGCTCGAGCAGCAGCTGGGATTCGCCGAATTCCGCACCATCCTCGCGTACAACCACGTCCGCGACAATTTCGTGCAGGACGGAGACTGGGGCCCGCAACAATACGGGGTGCTCGATCTAAGCAATCAATTCACGACCAACTACTCGGCGGAGTTGCAACTGTTGTCGAAGCCGGCGAGCCCCATCGACTGGATCGTCGGTGCGTACTATCTGCACGTAAAGTCGGCATACCCACCTGCATATCTCTTCGGTCCCGAGTACGGCGGAACCCTTGGTCCGCCATCCTCGGCGTTTACCGGTCTCCTCATCGATGGCGAGACCTCGATTGCTTCGTACGCTCTGTATGGTCAGACGACGTTCAATCTTGCGCCCAAATTGAAAATGACCTTGGGCGGCAGAGTCAGCAAAGACGACGCCGGTGCGACTGGGGCAATCAGTGCCGGCGGTTACGACGCATCGGTGCCGGTGGCGCCCTCGACCTCGTATTCGCATACTGACAATCGCTTTACTTGGAGAGCGGCGCTCGATTATCAGGTGACCGATAACCTGATGACCTACATTTCCAATAGTCGTGGATACAAGGCGGGCCTCTACAATTCACTACCAGTCTCCGGTTACTATGTGCATCCCGAGGTTCTGACGGCGACTGAACTCGGAATTAAGAGCGAGTGGCTGGAGCGTCGGGTGCGGTTCAACGGCGCCGTCTTTTACTATGATCTTAAGAATTCGCAACAAACCACCATCGTCAACAATGTTATCTCGCTCGAGAATGCTCCAGCCGCTGTGGACAAAGGATTCGAATTTGAGAGCGAGGCAGTGATTGCGCCCGGCCTTTCGCTGAAAATAAATGCGACCTGGCTGGACGCTTATTTCACAAACTTTAGCGCCGCGCCGCTCTACGCTCCCGGTCCAGCGCCCGGCTATGGTGGCGTCGCCGTCCCTGGTGGTATAAACGCGGACGGATTTCCGTTGACTCGGGCGCCGCACTTCTCCGGCAATATCGGCTTGAACTACGCACACCATGTCGGCGTCGGCGAAATGTCGCTCGGCGCCAACTTGGCGCATACCGGCCCCTACAGCTGGACTCCCGACAATGTCCTGCGCGAGGGCGCACATAATCTGCTAGATGCACACGCCTCGTACACCCTGGACAGCTCCGCGGCCACGAAGACCACTATTCGCCTCTGGGGGAGCAATTTGACCGATGTAAAATATGCGTTGTATCGAATCGAAGTGGCGGGTCCGATGGGCGATGTCGGCGCGCCCGGGGCTCCACGTCAGTACGGTGTGGCGGTTGACGTCAAGTTCTGAAGCCGGGCGATGAGGCCGAAGTCCTTGCGGGTGTGACGATCTTGTATGAATCGGTTGAGGCTTACTGACGTAACAGATCGCACGCTGGTGAGAGCGCTACAGTTGCAGGCGCAACAGGCCGGCGACACGATTTTTTTGCGCCGCGAGGAAGAGCGGATCTCATTTCACGAAGCTCACTCGAGATCCAACGCCCTCGCCAATGGGCTTAGAAATCTCTCGGTCGGGCCGGGCGACCGCGTTGCCATTTTCATGAAAAGCAACGTGGAGACCATCCTGCTCACTTTTGCGGTGAACAAGCTGGGCGCCGTTTGGACTCCGATCAATACCGACTACAAAGGCCAGTGGCTCGAAGAACTCTTGAACGCCTGCAGGCCAAGAGTCATCGTCACTGACAGCGAGATGTGGCCTCGGCTCCGCGAAGTCTTGGACCGTGTCCGCTATGAGCACCTGGTCATACACCAGTCCGGCACGCACGAGTCGGTGCACAACGCCGTAGGATTTGCTGACTTACTGAAATATCCACGTAGTGAAATCAATTTTTGCTCGGTCGGCTATGGTGACACGTCGGCACTCATGTGGACCTCCGGAACCACGGGAAAATCCAAGGGCGTGCTGCAACCCCACAACATTTGGATCATGAAGGCCGAATCCTACGAATCCGCCTTCGAGACACGTCCGGGTGATGTGATTTACAGCATGATGCCCCTGTATAACTCCGGTGCTTGGGGAACCAATGTGTTTCGTGCGCTGGTCGAAGGAATCACCTGTGCATTGGATCCTCAGTTTTCGGTGAGGTCCTTTTGGGATCGCATTCGCTATTACGATGCCACCCAGACCTTTACGCTTGGCGCCATGCACATTTTCTTGTGGCAGGCTCCGGAAAAAGAGAATGACGCATCCAATCCGCTGCGCGCGGCCGCTATGGTTCCCATGCCCGAGGAACTCATAGCGCCCTTCAGTCGTCGCTTTGGCATTGAGACAATTTGTCAGCGCTTTGGCCAGAGCGAAGCAGCCCTCATTCTCCACCGAGTCAATGATCGCGCTCGAAAGTGGAAACCGAATGCTCTCGGGGAGCCGTATCCCGGCGGCGTGGAGGTCAAACTCCTCGACGACGCCGGGATAGAAGTCGCTGCCGGTGAAGTGGGCGAGTTCTGCGTCAAACCAACGACGCCATTTACACTTTTCAACGGCTACTTCGACAATCCGGAAGCAACGAAAGCGGCTTACGTGGGAGATTGGTACCGCACCGGCGACCTCGGTATGCGTGACAGCGATGGTGATTACTTTTTCGTGGATCGAAAGAGGGATGCAATCCGCTATAAGGGGCGCAATATATCGACGCTGGAAGTCGAAGCGGCTGTGCGCCGGCATCCAGTCATCGCCGACGTAGCGGCTTTCGGTATTCGCGCTTCGGAATTATGTGCTGAATCCGAGCTCAAGGTCAGCGTTATCTTGAGGCCCGGCGCAGTATTGACCCCCGAAGATCTGGCGCGCTTCATCAACGATACCGCTCCTTACTATTTCGTTCCACGATACATCGAGTTTGTGGAGGAACTTCCCTATACCCCGACGAAGAAACTGCAGAAGTACTTACTGCGCACGCAGGGAGTAACGCCGGCGACCTGGGACCTTCGTCACTCGTCTTTCAAAGTGGCCAAGTAAAGAGCGCGCTACATGATTCATCACCTGGCGATTGCGGTAAAGGACATGACTGTTCGCATCATTTTTACACCGACATCATGGGCTTTACGCTGGTCGCAGGTGTCAAGCGTCAAGCGCCGGCCGGCGGCTGGACCAAGCACTTGTTCTACGACATGGGCGATGGGTCTCTTTTTGCGCTGTGGGACCTGCGAGGTCTCGAGGGCGTGCAACTTCGGGAGAATGAGTGGCGCACCGCCATATCCTCCGGACTGGGGCTCCCGGGCTGGGTGAATCACATCGCCTTCAAGTGTTCCGGTCAGGAAGAGTTCGAGCAAAAGAGGCAACGCTGGCTCGACAATGGGTATCACGTGTCGGAAGTCGATCACGCCTTCATTCGCTCATGCTACACCTACGACCCAGACGGCAATTGGGTGGAGTGGACCTACGACACGCGGCTTCTGGGCGCCGCGGACCGCGCCGAGGCTGAGGTCATACTCGCGGACGACACGCCGGCATCGCAAGCAGAGTACGAGGGATGCTTTACGCGCTCAGCTGCCAAGAAGCGCGTGTTCCCCGGGCGAAAGCCGCTCTTCCCCGGTTAGATACAAGCGCTATACGACGCCCTGCTTTCGCAAAGCCGCGACCGCTTGCGCGTCGAGTCCGAGTTTACTGAGTATTTCTTCGGTGTGTTCGCCCAGGATCGGGCCAAGCCACCGAGTTTCGCCAGGTGTTGCTGTCAGGGTTGGAACGACGCCGGGAATCGTCATTCTCTGACCACCCGGCAGATAATGTTCCTCAAGCATACGTCGCGCCCGATAATGCTCATCCTGGGCTATGTCCGCGGCGGTGAAGCTCTTGCCCACAGGAATGTCTGCAGCCTGCAATATCTGCACAACATCGTCGATGTCGTGCTTTGCCGTCCACACTCCAATCGCTCGATCGAGCTCTTCGTTGCGCGCCACGCGTCCATCGTTGTGCTCGAGCGACGGATCCTCGCCCAGGTCGACTCGGTCGATTGCGGCCATGAGGCGCTTGAAGAGCGCATCACCGTTCGCTGCGACAATCACATAGTTGCCATCGCGGCACAGATACGTGTTCGAGGGTGAGATGCCGGGAAGACTGGAGCCGGTACGCCCGCGAATCACCCCTTGCACCGAGTACTCCGGCATCAAACTCTCCATGACGGCAAACACCGCCTCGTACAACGCGACATCGACTACCTGCCCACGACCGCCATTGACGTTAACCTCATGCAGAGCCATGAGTGCGCCGACGACGCCATAGAGCGATGCAAGCGTGTCCCCAATACTGATGCCTGCCCGCACGGGAGGACGATCCGGATATCCCGTGACATGCCGCAAGCCTCCCATGCCTTCGGCGATGGCGGCGAACCCCGGTAAGTTGCGGAGCGGGCCGGTCTGACCGTACCCAGAAATGCGCACCATCACCAAGCGCGGGTTGATCCCAGAAAGCTCATCCCACCCCAAACCCCATTTCTCTAAAGTGCCCGGCCTAAAGTTTTCGATGAGCACATCGGCATCGACAACCAGACGTCGCACGACGTCCCGCCCAGCCTCGCTCTTCAGATCCAACGATACTGATTTCTTGTTGCGGCTCTGGACATACCACCAGAGCGAGGTGTCTCCGTGCAGCTTGCGCCACTTACGCAGCGGATCTCCGAGGCCGGGAGGTTCGATCTTGATCACTTCAGCGCCGAACTGGGCAAACAGCGCACCGGCATAAGGCCCAGCGATCAGGGAACCCAATTCCAGCACTTTCACGCCACGCATCGGACGCTTGTCCACGGCTTTCGATTCCCGCACGTATTTGAACTCCGCTCATACAGGCGATAACGCCTGTTCGCCATCATGCATAGAGCGAGGAGAATCGTACAGCCCGTACTAGGATTTCCTTGTCGATGTGCGTAAGCCGGAGTTGATCGAACACTCGCTCAGGACGCTGATCGGGCAGCGCGTCTTTGGGATGGCGCTGGGGTATGAGAGTTTGCGCCACGATACGGTGTTTGGCGCGTTGTTGGGCAAGCTTGAGCCGAAGCGTCGCAGAGACTGCGCGCGCCGCAAACTGGTCGTCGGCGCTAAAATGCCGTCTGTCGTGGGGCAACGCGCCTAGATTTTTCGTTTAGGACATCCTAAAAGAAAAAAAGGACGCAATGAAGGCAAACCCACATCCGGTCAAACCAGCAGATGCTCCAGACGGTCGGCCGCTTCACGCCCGAATCGCCGCGTCACCGCCCTCAGCAAATCAAGATCCAGGGGTCCTTGCGCGTAGCGGAATGCGTCCCGCGCATCCGCCAGATCCTGCGGCCCCCCCGCAAAGCATTTCATTGCAATGAAGTCTTCGCGGCCCACGATACGCAACCTCACGCCGCGAAAAGGAACTTCAATGGATCGCTCAAATACATTGGGATCGAGACCCTTCAACCCTCCCAATAACTCCACGCGATTGGTATGGGCATCTTCCAGCACAAGCATGTTCATGATCGGGTCGTCGTCTTCGGCGCGTCTAACCGTCACCCGAAATCCCTCGCCCTCAAAGACTCGAGCGACTGCCGAGAGACGCACAAAGGAAACCTGCAGAAGTGCATCGACGTCGCTGCTGGCCCGAACAACCGCGTGAGCCGAGAGCGCAAAGGCGCCAATCACTACATAGTCGATTTTCTCGCGCGCGAGAATCTCAACCACGTCGAGGAACAGCAGCGCCGACTGGCCGGCTCGCTCGGTTCTCACGTTTCTCCCAAAGCCGCGTGACCACGCTGCCCCGCCGCGCGGGCCGCCCGATGCAACTCAATCGTCAATTGATTGTGCTCGAGAAAGGCTTCCATTCGTTCGCTTGGGGCTAGACGCCGTTCCGAATCTCTCAATGATTCGCGAGCTTCCTCAGCGATCTTCGATTTCGATAGATGCCCGCTCTCCCGCGAGATGCCTGAAAGAAAAGCGCCCGCCTCTCTTGGGTCGCCGCCCGTCTGCAGCGTAATCGGCACGCGCGCGCGGACCGCGATCCGAAGCAGCAACTCAATCGAAAGATCCGACACTCGACCATTGACGATCTTGCTCAAGGTCGGTTGCGGAATTCCCAAGCGTATTGCCGCCGACCATTGCGTGTCGCCGGTCTGTATCGCCGCCCTCGCCAAGTGCAAAGCAATGTCCAGGCGGAGCGATCGAATCGTGTTTTCCTCGGCGGCCCTCGAACTCATACGTAATTATAGTAGATTTACTATAGACAGGCAGCCAAGGAAATCATGGCTTTTCAAGGCCTTATGGGATCAAACGACTGCAGGCGGCAGTGCACCCCGGCCACTACGGCGACGGGACGAACCCGAGGTCGTTATAGAACCGTCGACAAATCCATTACTTACTTCGGCACGTAGTCTTTAGGTTTTTCGGATCCACTCCCAAATAGAAATTTCTCCATTTCCCCGACCAAGAACGCACGCGCCTTGGGCTCAATCGGCGTCAGTCGATTCTCGTTGATCAACATCGTTTGGTGCGCTACCCATTGCGCCCACGCTTCCTTGGAGATGTGGTCGTAGATTCTCTTGCCGAGCTCGCCGGGATACGGCAGGTAGTCGAGGCCTTCAGCCTCGCGCTTTAAGAACAAGCAGTGAACCTTGCGTGCCATAAAACGGATCTTACGCTAAGCCGTTCCCTTCGTGCGCAGCTGCTCGAACAATCGCAATATGGGCTGCGGCAAACCAACGCGCGGCGGCGCGTTGAGTTGATACCAAAGCCGCTCCGCGCCGTCGCGAACCGCTGCCTGGGGTCCACACTGTACTTGTAGCGGATTCAGCCGCAAATCAAAGTGCGTAAATGCATGGTCGATCGGCGGTAGTGATCTCAATTCCGCAGCATCGCCAAATTCGTTCATACACCAGTCTATCGCATCGCGCGCATTCTCAAATTGCGGCGGTGACCAGAGCCCGCCCCACAGCCCGGCGGCCGGTCGTCGCTCCACCAGCACCGCGGTTGAACCCGTGCCACCGGTCTGCGCAATCAAGAGTGTCGCTTCCCGCGACGGCCGTATTCGCTTGCTTTTTCGACCCGGCAATTCTGCCTGGCGTCCTTCCAGCGCCGCGACACAGCCCTCCTGCATCGGACACACCGTGCAAGCAGGTCGAGTCCGCGTGCAGAGCGTCGCGCCAAGATCCATGATGGCCTGGGTGTAGGCAGCGACTCCCTGCGTCGGCGTGCACGCCTCGGACTGTGCCCACAGGCGCGCAAGGACTGCCTTTGAACTTGGGTCTCCGGCAATGCCGAATACCCGCGACAACACGCGCTTGACGTTTCCGTCGAGGATCGCGTGGTGTTCATCGCGAGAGAGCGCCAGAATGGCCCCAGCCGTGGAACGACCGATGCCAGGCAGCGCCGTCATCTGCTCTAATTGCGTTGGAAACACGCCGCCATATTGTGCGACCAACATGGCTGCGCAGGCCTTCAAGTTGCGGGCGCGCGCGTAATAGCCCAATCCAGTCCAAAGATGCAGCACCTCATCGAGGTCCGCTGCGGCCAACGATTCGATATCCGGGAAGCGTCCCATGAAGCGCGCGTAGTAGGGGATCACCGTGGCCACTTGCGTCTGTTGCAGCATCACCTCGGAAATCCAGACGCGGTAAGGAGTTGGGTTCATTTGCCATGGCAAATTGTGCCGCCCGTGCAGGACAAACCAGGAGTGCAAGCGCTCTGCAAATTGGCCGGGCTGCCAGCTCATTTGGTGAACAATCCTTGCAGTCCATTCTTTTTAAGCACGTCCTGAAGCTTTTGTTTCAGTTGACCCTTCGCGACGGCCTCGATGTCCGGCCTGACCGTGGGATCAACATACGTTCCGGTGACCTTGAGCGGAATGTCCGTATTGCGCGCGGGCGCCGTGACAATGCTCGCCAGCAATTTAAAATCGATCCCCTTGGTCGGCAGGTTTGCGCTGCCCTGCCCCGCCACGTTGAGCGCCTGCGACGCGATGGTCAGGTCGCGCGTTTCCGCGATGCCGTTGCTGATCTGCGCCGACAGCTTGAACGCCTGGAACGGCGTGTGCCCGGTGCTATTGGCCGGAGGCGCGGTTGATCGGTCGATCACGGCTTGCGCGAGATTGATTTCGTATCCCACATCGATGCCTTCGAGCGCGCCGTCCGCCAGATTCGCATCAAGATGCCCGTTCAACGATTTGAGCATGGCATCGACCGTGGCGCCATGCGCCGTTGCTTTCAAGTTCAACGTGGCCCGCCCGGACAGACGCCCTTTACCGCGGGTATTGGCCAACAAGCGCGCCATGTCGATGCCCGTGAGCTGACCCTCCAGGTCCACCGTGGGCGTCGGCCCCCGCTCGTCCCAGGTGATTGCGCCGGAAGCCCGGCCACCGTCGATCTGCGCGTCGATCGGCGCGAGATGGGTCACCTTATCCTTCATCGTCATCTCGACCCGGACGTTGGCCAAATCCAGACGAGCAAACTGCGCCGCCTTGACAGTCACTGTGCCTCTCATCTCGAGCGGTTTCCCCGAGTTGGCAGGTTGGGCAGGTGGAGTCGATTCCCGACTCGCCGCAGCGGCTTCCGGGGCACGGTAGCGATCCAGATCAATCTGATCGGCGGCCAGATCGAATTGGAGCGCCTCGGTATCACTGGCGCGTAAAGTGAGGTCTCCCTGAATTTGCGTGTCGTCCAAACGCATTTGTAAATGGCTCAAGCTCATCGCCTTCGAGTCGTAGGCAAAATTTGCGGTCGCCGAAAGCTGCGACAGCGCCTTCGGATCGCGGGTTTTCGGCAGCGACATCGACAGCCGCGGCGCAAACTCCCGCAGCACCACCGGCGCCAAGGTCAACGAGCCCGTGACGCTCAAATCGTCGAGCACATGGGTAGCCACCGCACCGCCGCTGAGCTGCGCACCGGCGTAGCTCAACGTGAAAGCGGGCGCCGTTGCCATCGGTTGCGCGACATTCACGCTCAGCAGCGGGGTCGCTAACTCCCAGTTCGCCGGCCCGCCCTCGCCCGACGTCTTCAGCGTGCCGCTCGCGTTGGCGGCCTTGACGAGCAGCTGTCGGCGGTCCACGTCCTCACTCAGATCGAACTTCGCATTCAACGACAGCAGCTCGCTCGAGGCTGCGCGGCTCGCATCGAACGAAAGGGTGACGGGAATACGCCGGTCGGCGGCCAGCGACCCGGTTTCTAGATTGAGTTTCTCGACGGTGCTACCTTCATAGGCCACACGCCCGTTTTGGATGCGGATGTTCGCGAGCGATTCCAAGGCGGGCAGGCCCTCGCTGTGATCTGCGTCCGCTTTTGCCTGCCGCGCAGGTTGGGTCTGCCAATTGCTCCTGCCTTCGGAATTCTTGCGCAAACGCAAATCCAACCCATCGACCTCGATGCGCGCCACCTCCAATCGCTGGCGCAGCAACGGCAGGAGCCTCACGCGGACGCTGGCGTGCGTGAACGACAGGAAGGGCTCGTCGCTGAAGCCTGGCGGGTTGCCGAGACTGGCTGGCCCCAGCTCGAGCGCCACCCTGGGCAGCACGGAGAGCTTGACATCGCCGGGCAGCCGCAATTCTCGACCGGTGGCTTCCTTGACGGCGCCGATGATTCTGCCCTTGTAGACATTGGGGTTGACGAGCAGCCAGACGCCTAAGAGCACCGCGCAAAGGACTACGGCCAGGCCTGCAGCCAAAACGCCTAAAAACTTGAGGTTTCGCATGCCTTTCACTCGGGATTGAGACCTCGATCATAGCTCAAGCGCTGACCCCGTCCGCCGATACCCTTAAGATGATGGGCCTGAAGGCCCACGGGTATGGAAACCGCATGCGAATCCCGTCGATTCAGAGCACGTTGCTCAACAAATTGCGCCGCCGCACCGACGCGCCGAAACCTGCGCCGCCGGCGATCGCGGTCGTGGGCGATGCCTCGCCCGTCGGCATAACGGATTCCGACTCGCCGGCGCGCCGCTCGGCGGAGTTTTTGGAATTTGCGCAGTCGGCCGGCGGCTTTGGGGTCTTCGAACTGAACCTGGTGACGGGACTGATCAAGGGCACCTCCCTCTTCTTCGAACTCATCGGGCTGGAATGCCGCGACATGTCCTTGACTCGCGAGGAGTGGCTGGCCTCCATTCACCCGGAAGATATGGAGGCTGTCTTGCAGGCGCTCAGCGAGGCGGTGGCCCACGGCGGCGGCTATGAAGCCGAATACCGTACTTTGACCGCGAGCGGCGAGGTTCGCTGGCTCGCCGGTCGCGGTCAGGTGCTGCTGGGGGGCGAGGGCTACGATTCGCGCGCGATCGGCACCGTCACCGACATCACCGAACGCAAGGAGTTGGAAGACAAGCTGCACTTTGCCACTGAGTCGCTGAACATCGCGCAGACCGCGGCCGGTGTCGCGACCTTCGATTTCGACTTTCGGCGCAATACCCGCGTCTGCTCCGATAACTTTCGTGAACTCTTGGGCATTCCGCCCGCGACTTCGCTCGAGGATCTGAATCGAACTTTGTCGCGGGTCCATCCGGACGATTTTGCGCGCGTGCGCAGCGCGCCATTGGAGACCACCCCGGCGAACCCCAACTATCGTTGCGAATACCGCGTGCTGCTCGACAACGGCGTAGAACGCTGGATCGGTGAGAAGGCGAAGGTGTCGCGCTCGCCCCTGGGCGAGGTGGAGCGCATCACCGGCGCCCTGATCGATATCAGCGACTTGAAGCGCACCAAAGCGGCCTTGGGCTCGGTGGAAATCCGCCTGGAGCGTGCCCTGCGCGGCACCCAGGACGGCTTGTGGGAGATTGATCTGCTGACCAATGTGTCCTGGTACGGACTGCGCTTCGGCGAGCTCTTGGGCTACAGCGTCGAGGAACTCGGTTCCTCGCACGAGCAGTTCGTGACCTTGATCCATCCGGAGGACCGCGAGCGCGTCGCACTGGCGCTCGACAATCACCTCGAGCATCGCGCGGTGTACGACCTGGAATTTCGGGTGCGGCACAAAGCGGGGCATTACGAATGGATGCGGGCGCGCGGCCAGGCCGAACGCGCCGCGGACGGCACGCCGTTGCGATTGGCCGGCGCCATGCAGCTGGTCACGGACCGGAAACTCGCCGAGCAGACTTCGCTCGATGCCAAGCTTGCCGCGGAAGCGGCCAATCGGGCGAAGAGCAGCTTCCTCGCAAACTTGAGCCACGAAATTCGCACGCCGATGAACGGGGTGCTCGGCATGTCGCAGATTCTGGCGGAAACCTCGCTCGACAACACGCAGCGCGAATACCTGGACATCATCCGCGGCAGTGCCAAGGCCTTGTTGTCGCTGATCAACGGCGTGCTGGATCTGTCGAAGATCGAAGCCGACCGGCTGGAGCTGGAGAATGTCGAGTTCGACCTGATCCACATGCTCTACGAGACGGTCGCCGCCACGGCACTGCAAACGGCGGCCAAGGGTATTGAGCTCATCGTCACCATCGAGGCGGAAGTGCCGGTCATGGTGCGGGCCGACCCGCTGCGTTTGCGGCAAGTCGTGCTGAACCTGTTGGGCAATGCCGTCAAATTCACGCACGAAGGACACATTGGCGTGCGCGTCGCCAATCGTACCCAGGCGGGTGAACGCGCCTCCCTCACGATCGAAGTCACGGACACGGGGATTGGCATTCCGGCCGACCGTCTCGATCGGCTGTTCAAGTCCTTCTCGCAAGTTGACTCATCCACGACCCGACACTACGGCGGCATGGGCTTAGGCTTGTCGATCGTCAAACGCCTGGCTGAACTCATGGGCGGCGAAGTCGGCGTGCGCAGCGAGATGGGCAAGGGCTCGACCTTTTGGGTGCGTATCGAGACTGAGGTCGTCAAGGAGCAGCCGGCCCGCCTGCCGCTCGGCTTGGGAAGGAAGATTCTCATCGTGGACGACATTCCCGCCGCCCGCGACAGCCTGGCCTCGAAACTCAAGCTCTACAGCTACACACCCGTCACGGTCGGCAGCGTGGATGAGGCGCTCGAGCGCTTGGCGAGCGATGCGTTCGATCTGGTGTTGGCCGATGAGTTGATGCCGATGCGCGGCGGGCTGGATCTGTTGAAGGCGCTGCGTACCGACAGCCGCTATGCGCGCCTGCCCTTTGTATTGCTGTCCCTGTTTGGCGCCGAGCATGACACGGCCGATCGCGAATACCGGCCGAATGCCATCGGCTTGAAGCCGATTCGCGCGGTGCTCTTGGCCAACCTCCTGGATCAGGTCCTGACCGGCAAAACGCCGCATGCACCGGATGTGAGGTCCGCTTCGCCATCTCTGCCGACGTTTCGCGGCAACAAGATCCTGCTGGTCGAGGACAATCCGGTGAATCAGCGCGTGGCGCAGCGAACACTGCAGAATCTGGCCGCCGAGGTCACGATTGCCAACAACGGTGCGGAAGCCCTGGAACATATCGCCGCGTCGAGCTTCGATGCCGTCTTGATGGATTGTCAGATGCCGGTCATGGACGGCTTCACGGCAACGCGGCGCATTCGCGAGCTGGAATTGAGCCGCGGCGCCAAGCGGCTGCCCATCATTGCGCTCACCGCGAATGTCATGAGCGAAGATCGCGAAAAATGCCTGGCCGCCGGCATGGACGCGCATCTTGGGAAACCGATCGAGCCGGCCCACGTGATCGAAGCATTGAGCCGCTTCATGAAGGCGGCGGCCAGCTCACCCGCGATCGATCGCGAGGCCCTGCGCGAACTCACCGGCGGCGATACCGAATTCGAGCGCGAACTCGCGCAGACCTTTGTCAGCAGCGGCGATCAATGCCTGGCGGAGATCCTGGCGGCGCTCAAGGCGAGCGATTTCGACACCGTGCGCAAGCGGGCGCACTCGCTCAAGGGCGCGAGCGCCAACATTCACGCGCGGGACCTAAGCCATGCCGCGTCGAGCCTCGAGAATGCGGTGCGCCAGAATGCCATCCCTACCCTTGGTGGGCTGGTGGATGAGCTGTCTGAAAAGCTGGCGGCCGTCAACGCCGAACTGCGCCAAGTCGGCTAGGGTTTTTATCCGTGCGCCGCGAGCGGCAAGCTGACGCCGAGTTCCTGGCTGCTCGAACAATTGCGCCCCGCCAGTTTGCTCTTGTACAGGCTCTCATCGGCGGCCCGAATCAGCGTATCCACGTTGAGCGTCAGATCAGGTCCATGGGGCCCGGTTGAGGCGATCCCGAAGCTGGCGGTTACCGGCGTATCGCCCGCGCGCGTGGCGAAGGGCGCAGAGGCGACCAGATGGCGGATCTTCTCGGCGACCAGCACTCCATCGGCATGCGCGGTTTCCGGCAACACGATCAAAAACTCCTCGCCGCCGTAGCGCGCCATCCAATCGCTGTTGGTGCGAATGAATTTCTGCGCCCGGCAGGCGAACTGCTGCAACACATCATCGCCGGCAGCGTGGCCGCGCTGATCGTTGACCTGCTTGAAATGATCAAGGTCGCACATGAGCACGGACAAAGGAACCGCGTAACGGCGGCAACGCTCGAACTCCCGCGGCAGCTGCTCCATCAAGTAGCGTCGATTGTAGGCGCCGGTGAGTGCATCGGTAATCGAGAGAATGCGATTGCGTTGATTGGCAACGCGCAGCGAGTGTTCGAGCGCGAGGATCCGGCGTCCGGCATTCAGGCGAGCAATAAGCTCCGCTTCATGCACCGGTTTGACCAGGTAGTCGTCGGCGCCGGCCTCGAGCCCCGCGATGATGTGTTCCTTGGCATCGCGTGCGGTCAACAGCAGCGCGTAGACATAGCCGTCGAGCTGCATGTTGCGCACCGCTTTGCACAAAGCGATGCCGTCCATTTCCGGCATTTCCCAGTCGGTGACCAACATCGGGTAGTAGTGCTTCGTCATTTTGTCGAGCGCCTCGGACCCATTGGACACGGCGTCGACCTCGTAACCGGCGTTCTTGAGAAACCGGGTCATGAGCATGCGGGTGACCGGATCATCCTCGGCCAGCAAAATCGCCGGTGATGCTTCGACTGTGATCGGCGTCACAGATTCCGTCTCAGACACTTTGCTTCAACCCCATATGCCTAGGCTTCTCGTGCTTCAGAATATCGGCATAAACCCTAATGACTTAATCATGTGTGACAAACACGTTGCAATTCTCGGCACTGGCACTCATTGGTGCCAAGTCGATGCCTGAATTCAGTTCGAATTCGAGACATGGAGGCCGATTCGCACCTTCAGGCCCCAGCTTAACCGACCGATATCGGGGAATGTGCGATTCGCGTCCCTATAACCGTCTGTCACCCGCGCCCGGCGCGCGAGCCATGAAGGCGAGCGGCGATGGATTTTGGGAACTGGACCTCGCGGACGGCTCGGCGTGGTTCAGCGACTGGTTCAGTCCGCGTCTGCAATGGACTGCCGCGGCGCGGCGCCCCGCCTTCAGCGATCTGCGCTGCATCATGTCATCTGAAACGTGGGACACACTGCTGCGCCAACTCCGGGCGCACTTGGAGCAGCAATCGCCTTTGGACACGGAGTTTCCGGTGCAGCTCGCGACAGGGCAAACCGAATGGTGGCACCTGCGCGGCTCAGCGCAGCGCAGCGACACCGGGCACCCCACTCACTTCGCCGGCTGCGTGCGCGATGTGACCGCGACGCGCCCAGGCGCCGCGCCTTAGGCGTTCGGACTCTCGCTCTGTGCGGACCCACCACCGCTGCTCTCGCGGCCGGTAAACCAGTTCACCGCGTATTGAACCAACTGCGTGCCGGTCGTCAGGTTGAGCTTGCGCTTGATGCGTTGCCGATGCGACTCGACCGTCTTGATGCTCAAGTTCAAGGATTCAGCGGTTTCCCGGGTGCTCATGCCCTTGCCGATCATATGCAGAATCTGCAGTTCCCGATTGCTTAAACGGTCAATCGGATTCGCGGAGATATACGATCCGCCGGCCGCGAATTTCTGAATCATGTTATTGCCGACCGCTTCGGAGACATAAATGCCGCCGTCCAGTACGCGGCGCAAGGACACCAGAAACTGCTCGCTGGCGGCCTGCTTCATGATGTAGCCATTGGCGCCGGCCGAGAGCATGCGTTCGGCATAGATGGTTTCATCGTGCATGGACAGCACCAATATCGGCAGCTGCGGATGGTGCGCCCGCACATCACGCACCAACTCGATGCCGTCGCTTTGCTTCAAACTGATATCCGCAATCATCACGTCGGGATTGAGTTCCTTGATGGCGGCACGCGCATCGCGAGCCGTTTCCGCTTCGCCGCACACGAGCAAGTCCTCTTCATTCTCCATGATGCGCCGCAGTCCCTGGCGCACGATCGGATGATCGTCGACAATGAGTACGCGCCGGACGCGGCGCTTGCCGGGATTAGCGCCGGTAGTGGACATTGAAGACCGAATCCATGCACCGCTGGCTGCCATACTTGTCTCCTTCTGAGATTGCGTGTTCACAGTGTATCTGATGTCGCACGACCCGCTAACCCGTTACGGTAATCACCGCGCCGTGCGGTTGGTTGGTCGTTATCGCAAATTCGGCGCCGATCATATCGGCGCGGTACTTCATGATTTTGAGGCCCATCCCAGACGGGGACGTGGCGGCGGGCGCAAATCCCACGCCGTTATCGGTGATCTTGAGGAAAAAGCCGTCTTCCTTGGCGATCAGCACGATATCCACCAAGCTCGCCCTTCCGTGGCGTGCCGCGTTGGTCAGCGCCTCCTGTGTGATGCGATAGAGGTGGCTCGCGTTGGTTTCGGTGAAGGCAAACTCCGGGCACACTTCCGCGCTGAAGGTGACCTCGAGCCCATAAACATCGCGGCTGCGTGCGGCGAGCGCGCGCAGCGCCGAGGTTAAGCCGCCCGTTTCGGCGCCCACCGGCAACAGGCCGCGGGCCAACGAGCGCGCCGTCTCGATGGATTGGTTCAAGTGCCCGACGATTTCATTCACGTTTTCAACCACGTCAGGGCAGCGTTGGTGAATGCGGCTCGACAGGCCGCGCAACATGAGCGCGACCCCGGTCAGTTCTTGGCCCAGGCCATCGTGCAGATCACGACCGATACTCTGTCGCTCGCGGCCCGAGACATCGAGTATCTCCTGCTCGAGCCGCTTGCGTTCCGTGATATCGCGCATCGAAATCGAAATGCCGGTGGCGAGGCCGTCATCGCGTACCAGCATGGCGCGATTTTCAAAATACTGCGCCTGCCCCGCCTCGATCGATTCAAATTCGAAGGTGGTCGTTTCCCCCGTCTCCAGAATGTGTCCAAGCTTCTGCAACACCCCGGCCCGCGCGGCTTCCGGCAGCAACGTAGCGATCTCGCGGCCGATGATTTGCTCGGGCGACAGGCCGTTGACCGAATTATTGACGAAGCGGACCCGCATGGCGGTGTCGAGCAGAAAAAGTGTATCCGCGGTATTGCTGGTGGTGGCCCGCAGCAGTTCTTCTGAGCGGCGCAGCCGCCGCTCAGAATCCCGCCGCGCCGTCACGTCTTGGATGACGCCCACCAATCCCCGGGGCGCCGCGCTGTCAAACAAGGGCCGCGCCGTCGTGGCGTAAGAACGGTAGCGGCCATCGTTGCCGAGCAATTCAAATTCCTGGCGGACCTCGACTTCGCCGGCAAAGGCGCTGTCGATGGCACGCTTGACCGCGCTTTGATCCTTCGGGTGCACCCGCGCCAGCAGCGTCTGCATGTCAGGAAAGACGCTGGGAAGATGATCTTGCGGATTTTCCAAATTGGCGAATTCGAAGGAGTTTTGCGCTCGATCCCATCGCCACGCATGCAGGTTGGCCATGCTCATGGAGAGCTTCAGCCACCCGGTGCTGTTCTCCAGCGCAATTTGCGCGAGTTTGTGAGCCTGAATGTCTTGCACGGAACCAAAGGCGCGAAACGGTCGACCCCCCAACATCTCCAGATGGCCGATGACCCGCACCCAGATGCGTTGATTCTTGAGCGTGTTGAGCTCAAGTTCCAGGTCGAAGTGCCCTCCGCCGACCTCGGCCAGTTGCGTGGCTTCGCGCAACTGCGCGCTCGATTCCGGCACGTATTGCGCCAGCATGGAATCGCAGGTCACGTCGAATTCGTGGGCCGTCGTGCCGAAGATGCAGTACATCTCGTCGGTCCAGGTGAGTTCCTGGGTCGCGTAGCTGTATTCCCAGCCCCCGATCTTGGCGATGCGCTGCGTTTCCTCGAGAATGTCGGTCAGGCGCTTGATTTCCGATACGTCCATGCAACAGCCAATCACCCGCACCGGATCGCCCGCGCCATTGCGCTGGACCAAGGCCCGATCCAAGACGCATTTGTAGAGGCCTTTGGCATCGCGGATCCGATACGTCGTGGCCCATCCCCGGCCGTTGATGAGCGCTGCGCTCATCGCCTTCTTCGCGGCGGCAAAGTCGCGCGGATGAATCCGCTCCAACCAGGCATCCGCGGAGGGCTCCATGTCTTCGGGAACGATCCCCAACACTTCCTGAACGCCACGAGAGCGGTGGACGACGCCTTTGGCGAGGTCCCACTCAAATATGACGCCATCGACGGCATCGGCAGCCAGGCGGAATACCTCTTCGCGCTGCGCCAGCCGAAATTCCGCGTGCTTGCGCTCGGTGATGTCGCGCGAATTGATGACCACGCCGCTGATCAGCGGATTCGCGAGTGCCGAGACGCAGCGCGACTCCAGCCAGCGGTAGGAGCCGTCCTTGTGCAGCGTGCGAAATTCGCGTGAAAAGCTCTTGATCTCACCGGCCACCAATTGCCGATACTTGGCGCGCAACTCCTCGCGATCATCCGGATGCGCGATGTCGAACACCATGTTCGACTCGCGTTCCTCAGACGTGTAGCCGAGCGAATTTTGCATGCCGGCGCTGACGTATTTCACCCGGCCATCCGCCCCGGCAATCGTGATGATGTCCTGGGCATGTTCCGTCAAGGCGAGCAAACGACGTTCGCCGTTTCCTTGCGCACGATAGTTGGCCCGCCGTTCGGTCACTTCGAGGCTCAAGATGACGAGCCCAACGATTCCCGAAGGGCCTTTAAGCGGTTGCACATCGATTTCGAAGCGGCGCGCAGGCCGGCCTGGCTCCTCGAACACGAGCGATTCATCATGGTAGGGATGGCCCTGCAGCGCCTGCGCAAACACGTCCGGTTTCAGCAGCAAGGTGGGCGTCAGCATCACGGCCGAGCAACCCACGGCCCCGCCAGGGACGGATCCGGCGGTGCGGATCGCGCCGGCGTTCGCATACGTGACCTTCAAGTCGAGGTCCAAGATGAGCACGTCGTAGGGCAGTTGATCAACGGCCGTGACCAGATCCGGTTGGGACGTCGGCGGCGTAAAGGTCAGCATCACCAGGCGCTGACCAGCACCTGATGGGAGGGGCTTCAGGTCTGTCATGGCAGACTGCACGCCCCGAACAAGTCGCCAGGCAATGACGCGGCTGGCGCTTACATCCGCGAGCGACGCGAGAATGGGATGGATATTGATAGCGGAGGCCGCGCCGAGAAGCAGGGCCAGGGGCGTTTCGATCAAGGTGGCCGGCTCGGTTTCCGACAAACATTGACGCGCAGCGACATTCGCCAGAACAATGGGTAAATGTTTGTGGCGAGCATCAACCACCAGCACTGCATCTCGCAGGCTGTCTAAGGCCGTGTCTGCCAACGTGCGCGCCGCACTCGAGGCGATGCGCAAATAATCCGGAGACGTCGCCATCCTATGGAACTCCGGGTACTCGCTTATATATCAGTCCGCTCGCCCCTATACGATACGCTCAAGCTAATGTGAGCGTATACCCGGAGGATGAATATGCGGGAATCCCCTAATTTAGCGAACATTTGTGTTTAGTTCTGTTAAGACCATGGCGCTAAGGGCCGACGGGGCTAGGGTTTTCGGCCGCGCATAAGGGATCGGATTAAACTGACGTTATGACGACCCCTGCGATTAGGCATCTTCGCAAAAGCGATTCGCGATTTGATGAGTGGATCGATCGCATCGGACCGCTACAGCTCTCCGTGCCCCCGGTCCGCGAGCCGTTTGTTGCGCTGCTAGAATACATCGCTCACCAACAACTGGCAGGAGCCGCGGCCCGTGCCATCTGGGCCCGAGTGGTCGGCCTATTCGAAGATGGCGTTCCCTGCCCAAAACGCATTGCAGAGATGAGCGAGGCCGAATTGCGTTCGGCCGGCCTATCGCGCAGCAAAGCACTCGCGATGAAAGACATATGCGCCCGGGTGAATGCCGGAAAGATTCCGACGGCGGCTCTCATTGCCCAAATGTCCGATGCCGATGTCTACGCGCAACTGATGGAAGCCCGCGGTGTCGGTGCCTGGACGGTGGACATGCTGATGATCTTTACGTTGTGCCGCCCCGATGTGATGCCCGCAACCGACTACGGCGTGCGCAAGGGATTTCAGGTCTTGTATCGCAAGCGGGCACTGCCCTCACCCAAGCAATTGTTGAAATTTTCCGAGAAGTGGCGACCCCATCGATCGGTAGCGGCGCTGTATTTGTGGCAAATCGCCGGAACCGCCAAAAAGCCCAAGAAGAAGAAATCACTTTCTAAATAAGTCGTCCAACGCGGATTTCGCCTTGGCAATTTCCGCCTCATTCCTTGGAACATAGGCACCCGCCTTCGGCTTGAAGTGATCGCAAAAATTGGCCTCGTCCTTTTTGCGCACCTCCTCGGCAGTCGGCTCCTTGCAGTGTTTGGCATAAGACGTATCGTACTCGACGCACATTTTGCATACGTGCAGCTCGGCATTGCAGGCTTTGCAAACCTCGAGACGGCGGAGGGGCAGAGTGAGCGCAGCGAGAGAGGCGCCGCAGCGCCAGCAAACTAAAGAGTGGGGCACGACCGACTCACTAATTTATGGGTACACGCAACAGATTTGCAGATTGCGGCAAACGAAAGAAGTAAGTCAATTGGATTTTGGGTACCGCTAAATGTAGCACCAGATGCCAAAATATGATGCATTCCAATTCACCAACCAAATCGAGCCATTCGGTGGCATCGAATACATCTTAGGTCTGGCGCTCAATCGAGTTTGTGCATAGTATTTTACACAAATGCTAATGTCTAACGATGGGGGGCAGTAATGCGGATTCCTCATGAACCGCGAGCTCATGACCCCTTCAAAGAGAGCACGATATCTGCCCTCAGGCGCGTGATTGATCCGTTGATTGACCTAATGTTCGATAGCGGAATTACAGTGCAGGAATTTAGCCAATTGGTGCGAGACAGGGCGGTGCGATCCGCTGCGGCACGCGTAGTCAGGGAAAGCGGACGCAGCAGCAAATCACGGATTGCGATTCTTACAGGTTTAGCAAGAGCCGAAGTGGCACGAATCCTCGACACAAACGAAGCCTGGGTTAGCTCGCGCGTCGGACAGCACCCCGCCAGAAGGGTGCTTGCTGCATGGTATGACAATCAGCGTTTCCTTGGTGCCGACGGTGATCCAGCGGTTCTTCCAATATTTGGTAGGCGAAAGAGCTTCGAACAGTTAGTCGCGACGCATAGCGGAGGAATTCCGGTCCGGGCCATGTTAGATCAGCTCGCGCAAATTAGCGCAGTAGAGATCCTTCCGGGGCAGCGGGTGAAGGTAAAATCTAGAGTTCCAATTTTCAAAGGGATGACTTGTAGCGCCATTGCTAACGTGGGCGAACGCACGAGCGACCTATTGAGTACTCTAAAAAGCAACTTACGTACGAGGTCGACCCCTCTATTCGAGGGGACGGCGTTTGTATGTGATGCCGATCTCGGAGCTGTTCCGCTTTTGCGCCGGCAAATTGGCGAACAGGGCGCAGCCTTCATTGATGGCGCAACTTCCCTGCTGGCTCGATCTCGCAGCCGGATTAGGCGATCAGGCAAGGAAAGTTCGCACTGCCGAGTCGGCGTGTCCGTCTATTACTTCGAGGACGGGGTCGCAACCGAGAGTGCCATAGAAACTTCTACCGACCGTGGACGCCGGAAGAATCTTCAGCGACAGCGCAGCAAATCAAAAGCTTCAGATAACTAAACCGTCATTGCGCAGGTTGTTACGATGGAGTCAGTCATGATGAAAAATGTAGAATCCCCTTCTGTAGATATCGTCAAACGTCAGGGGGCGAATGCGTTGATTGCTGCCACTATCGCGTTTCTGAATGCAAACGATATTTCCAAAAAGCTCGTGGTCAATTCAATTCGACAGTATTACAGCTCGCGAAAGCCAACCGACGGTATTTCTCAATATAGAAGGTTGGCACGTGCGTACGAATACATGGGCATCGTTATGTCGACGTGGTATTCGTCGTCAAATTTCCTTGATAACGAATGCCGACCGATTCCGCTAAGTATCAGACCCGGTCCCAAATCCGTGCATGCCTTGGTATATGCAGCCCGAGTCCCGATTTCGGCGGCAATCGCGATTAAGTTGATGCGCCGTTCTCCTAGTATCGGAGTGGATTCGCTGGGCAACCTAGTGGCTCAGAGGCGTGAATTTGTGCTTCCAGATTTCGCGGTTCCGCGGGCTGCACTAGTGATAGAACGGTATCTAGACACCTTGCATCGAAACTCTGTCTCACATAAAAGGAAATCTGTGCTCTTGCTTGAGAGGAATTGTCATGTACCAGAAGTTAACTTAAACACGATCGCCCCTATACTTAGAGATATCAAGAAGCGCGGGTCAGCATACATCGACTCCGTAAATGGAGATATCGAGGAACTACGGCGGAAGCGATCTAGACGCAAGGGATCTGGCGAAATGAGCGTTCATATTTTTGCATGGACGCGGATTGCCAGGCCTGCGAAATACAAACGTGATTAGTGAAGTATGACTCGCGCATGTCGCCGGCCGCGGAGGTGGATCAATAGATAGCCGTCTGGCTACCCAGCCGCATGGCGCTGTTGGAGCCGATTTGTGCATCGGACCGCATGATACGGTTTGATCCAATTTGTGCGTCCGGACGAACAACTGCATTGGATCCAATCTGTGCGTCTGGTCGCGCTATTGCGTTAGAGCCAATTTGAGCATCTGGCCGAGCAATGGCATTGGAGCCTATTTGCGCGTCTGGTCTGGTTATCACGTTGGAGCCAATCTGTGCGTCCGGTCGCGCTATTGCGTTAGAGCCAATTTGAGCATCTGGCCGAGCAATGGCATTGGAGCCTATTTGCGCGTCTGGTCTGGCTATCGCATTGGAGCCAATCTGTGCATCTGGCCGAGCAATGGCATTGGAGCCTATTTGCGCGTCTGGTCTGGCTATCGCATTGGAGCCAATCTGTGCATCTGGCCGAGCAATGGCATTGGAGCCAATCTGTGCGT
>Ga0210389_10000321_pt1 | contig 47844 bp, 44 predicted proteins | sample IncBWH28OmetaG_FD_160127 | JGI IMG/M metagenome (GOLD analysis project Ga0210389, IMG submission 160127) | Forest soil microbial communities from Barre Woods Harvard Forest LTER site, Petersham, Massachusetts, United States - Inc-BW-H-28-O ... | reverse complement strand
GGGCGTGATGATCTTGCGGCGCACTCAGCGTGACCGGAAACGGCCGTTTCGAACCCCGGCCATCTGGCTCGTGGGCCCTCTGGCCCTGATCGGTTGTCTGGCATTGTTCTTGCTGCTGTCGTTCTTCGCCAAGATGGTGTTCTTCGGCTGGGCGGCGCTGGGTTTGGTGTTCTATGCCGTCTACGGCCGCAAACGCAGCACCTTGCACCCGGACTACGTCGAGCCTTTAGACGCGAAGTGATGCCGGCGTCAGGGGTCCGATGACCTCGAGCAGCGCCTGGTAGACCTTTGGGTTGCCGGCAACGATGTTGGCGCCGAGCGAGTACTCGGCACCGCTTGCCGTGCCCACCCGGCCGCCGGCTTCCTGGATGAGCAAAGTACCGGCGGCGGTGTCCCAGGGTGATAGCCCGAATTCCCAGAAACCGTCGATTCTTCCCGCCGCCACATAGGCCAGGTCCAACGAGGCGGCGCCCGGCCGGCGGATGCCCGCCGCGGTCGACATCACCACCTTGAGCATCGCTAGGTACTCATCGACATAGGTTGCGCCCGCGCGAAACGGGAACCCGGTGCCGATGAGAGCGCCTTCCAGGGTGCGTTGGTTGCTGACGCGGATTTTCTTGCCTTCCAGTTGCGCGCCATCGCCGCGCGAGGCGGTGAAGAACTCCTGGCGCATCGGATCGTAGACCACGGCATGCTGCAAGCGGCCCTTTTGCTCCAATGCAATCGAGACCGCGAAGGTGGGGAAGCCATGCAGAAAATTGGTCGTGCCATCGAGCGGATCGATGATCCATACGAATTCATGCTCGCCGCTGCGGCCCGATTCCTCGGCCAGGATGGCGTGCTGCGGGTAGCTGCGGCGGATGGTCGCAATGATATCCGCTTCGGCCTTGCGGTCGATATCTGTGACGAAATCATTGCGGCCTTTGCTGTCGATCTTCAGGGAATCGAGGCGCGAGAGGCTTTTCACGATCAGATCGCCGGCGCGCCGCGCGGCGCGCATGGCGATATTGAGCAGAGGTTGCATAGGCTGGCGCTAGAATACCATCAGTGACCGACCTCGTTCGCATTGTACTCATCGACCCCAGCCACCCGGGGAACATCGGCTCGGTCGCGCGCGCCATGAAGAACATGGCGCTCTCGGATCTGGTTCTGGTGCGGCCGCGCTCATTCCCGCATCCGGAATCCGTTGCGCTCGCGGCGGGCGCGGACGACATTTTGACGAATGCACGGGTGGTGGACAGCGTGGCCGCGGCCATCGCCGACTGCGCCTTCATTGCGGGCACGACATCGCGCGCGAGGTCCTACTACTGGGAGTTCACGACGCCGCGCGATGTGGCCGGCCGCATCGTCGCCTTGGGCCAAGAAAACCGTGCGGCGTTGTTGTTCGGGTCGGAGCGCTACGGGTTGGCGACCGAGGATTTGAATCTTTGCAACGTGCTGGTGCGCATTCCCGCCAACCCTGAGTATTGCTCGCTGAACCTGGCGATGTCGGTGCAATTGGCGGCGTATGAGATCTTTCTCGCGCGCGAGCAGCCCAAGTCGCACATGCAATTGGAAATGGCGCTGGCCCCGTCGGGCGATGTCGAGCACTTTTACGCGCACCTGCTGGAGGTGCTCGAGGAAATCGATTTCGACGACCGGACCGGGCACTTGATGGAGCGGTTGCGGCGCCTGTTCAACCGCGCCCAGCTCGACCGCAATGAGCTCAACATCCTGCGCGGCATCTTGAGCGCCGTGCAAGGCCGGCGTGGCCAGGCCGCGCAACGCTCGCGCAAATGAACGAGAGCACCGCGCCAATGAACCAGAGCACCGCGCCAATGAACGGGGCACGGCAGCCGGTGTATCTGGATCACGCCGCGACCACGCCGGTCGATCAGCGCGTCGCCGCGAGCATGGCCGAGGTGCTGCGCTCCGAATCCGAGTATGGCAATCCGTCATCGACGAGCCATGATTTCGGCGATGCCGCCGCTGCCCTGGTCGAAACGGCACGCGCGCAGGTGGCTGCGGCCGTGGGGGCCGCCGCCGCCGAAGTGATCTGGACCTCGGGCGCCACGGAAGCGAACAATCTGGCGATTTTCGGCGTTTCCCAGTACTACCGCGAGCGCGGCCGCCACATCGTCACGGTGCGGACGGAGCACAAGGCCGTGCTCGATCCCTGCCGCGAACTCGAGCGCCGCGGCTGGGAGGTTTCCTACCTGGTTCCCGACAGGGAAGGTCTGCTCGATCCAGCGCAAGTGGCCGCCGCGCTGCGGCCGGACACGGTGCTGGTGTCGCTCATGCATGTCAACAACGAAATCGGCGTGGTGCAAAACATTGCCGCGGTCGCGGCGATATGCGCGCGCCACGGCGGCGCATGGCTGCACGTCGACGCCGCGCAAAGCGTCGGCAAGTGTCCGGTCGACTTCGCCAGCATGGGCGCCGACCTGATGTCGCTCTCGGCGCATAAGGTGTATGGACCGAAGGGTGTGGGTGCACTGCTCGTCTCGCGGCGGGGCGATTCCGGCGGCCGCGGCGGCGTGCAGCTGACCGCCTTGCAGTTCGGAGGCGGCCAGGAGCGGTCCTTGAGGGCGGGAACCCTCGCCACCCACCAAGTGGTGGGCATGGGTCTGGCGTTTGAACTGGCCGCAAGCCTCTCGTCGATGGAAACGGCGCGCGTCGCGCGGTTGCAGCAGCGCCTATGGCGGGGTCTGGCCGCATTCGGAGGCGTTCTGCGCAATGGCAGCGCCACCCGTTCCGTGCCGCACCTGCTCAACGTGTCGTTTGAGGGGGTGGAAGGGGAGAGCCTGCTGGCCGCGATACGTCCGTACGTGGCCGTGTCGACCGGATCCGCGTGCACCTCGGCCCTGGCGGAGCCCTCGTATGTCTTACGCGCCTTGGGCCGCAGCGAGCGCCTGAGCGAAAGCAGCTTGCGTTTTGGCTTGGGGCGCACCACCACGGAAGACGACATTGACACGGCGGTGGCCGTCTTGAGGCGGGAAGTAGGCCGGCTTCGCAAAGTCGCGGGCGCCGCGCCGGTCGCATGAGCGAGAGGCCGGCTGCATGAACTACAGCGAATTGACGCGCCGCTACTTCGAGTCGGCGGCGAATGTGGGCGAGTTGACCGGCGCCGGCGTATTTCGGGGCGCGGCCGGGAGCCTCGAAGGAGGCACCTGGGTGCAATTTGATTTGCAAATCAATGGCGGAGCCGTATCGGCTGCGAGGTTCCTGGCGTTTGCCTGCCCCCACACCATCGCGGTCTCGGCGTGGCTCGCCGAACAAGCGGTGGGACAGAAAGTGAAGGCGCTGCTGCCCGAGGGTGTCCCGGAGCTGCGCGATCGATTTGCCGTGCCCGTGGAGAAAACGGGGCGCCTTCTGATCATTGAGGATGCCTGGTTGGCCGCTGCTGTTCCGGCGCTTGAATATCGCGGCTGACGGCCGCATGAAGGTTGTAGCGCACGCCATGAACGCGGATTAATTGAAAAACGCGCTTTGGTTCCGTGCGAGCGCGACGAGGGCATGTTATGTATGGTGTCCTCTAAGCTGAACGTGAGGTACAGCGCAGCATGGCGATACTACTGACGGAATCGGCGGCCAATCGGGTCAAGACTCATTTGGCGCAACGCGGAATTGGCGTCGGTTTGCGGGTCGGGATCAAGAAAACGGGCTGTTCGGGCTTTGCCTACGTAGTGAATTACGCGGATGCCATCAACCCCGAAGACGCGGTATTCGAGGCGCGAGGCGTCAAAGTCGTGGTCGACCCTCAGAGCCTGCCCCTGATCGACGGAACCTTGGTGGATTTCGTCAAGCAAGGCCTCAATGAGGCGTTCAAATTTCAGAACCCCAAAGCCAAGGGCGAATGCGGTTGCGGCGAGAGTTTCAATGTTTAGATCTTTTTTTGCTCGCGCAGCGAGCAACTATCGGACGGGGTCGCTTCGACCCCGTGAAATTCGGCGCGTAGCGCCTAAACAAGTCGGGTTTTTCCAAGTAATACAGTGACTTCGGCGGCAATCGTGATTGCTTGAGCGGCCCCGCTCCAGTACACTTCGCGGTCTTTGTCAGCCCACCCCCGAAGGCTGACTTCGTCCATACTGCGAGGTTTAAATGTCCATCGAGCGAACCCTGTCTATCGTCAAGCCGGACGGCGTCGGCCGTAACCTGATCGGCGAGGTGTATCGCCGCCTCGAGCAAGCGGGCTTGCGGGTGATTGCGGCCCGCATGATGCGGCTCTCAACGCCTGAGGCGGAGGGTTTCTACGCGGTGCACCGCGAGCGGCCGTTTTTCAAGGACCTGGTTCGCTTCATGACTTCCGGTCCGGTGATGGTCCAGGTGCTCGAGGGCGAAAACGCGATCGCGAAAAATCGCGAGGTGATGGGCGCCACGGACCCGAAGAAGGCTGACAAGGGAACGATTCGCGCCGATCTTGCCACCAGCATCGATGAAAACATCGTGCACGGCTCGGATGCCGCCGATACCGCGGCGCGCGAAATCAGCTACTTTTTCCGCGAAATTGAGATCTGCCCGCGTACGCGCTAGCGTAGCGGCGACAAAGAAGGGGGATTGAAGTGTCGAGCGACCGCGTGAATCTGCTGGGTCTGCCCCGCGCGCAGCTCGAGACGTTCGTTGCGACGCGTCTCGGTGCGAAGCCGTTTCGCGCGCGGCAGCTCATGAAGTGGATCTACCGGCGCGGCGCGGCGGATTTCTCCGCCATGAGCGATTTGGCGCAGGAGTTTCGCGCCCGCTTGAACGACATTGCCGAAATCACCGTGCCGCAAATCGTGACCGAGCAACAGTCGAGGGACGGCACCCGCAAGTGGATGCTGCGCATGGATCAGGTTCAAGGCATCGAGACGGTCTACATCCCGGAACCCGATCGCGGCACCTTGTGCATCTCCAGCCAGGTCGGTTGCGCGATGGACTGCACCTTTTGCGCAACCGCCCAGCAGGGATTCAACCGCAATTTGAGCGCGGCGGAAATCGTGGGCCAGGTCTGGCTGGCGCAGCGCGAGCTGGCGAAGACAAGCGGCACCGCGGTGGGCGAGGGCAACCGCAAGATCACCAATATCGTATTCATGGGCATGGGCGAGCCGCTCGCCAACTATCGCAATGTGCTGCCTGCCATGCGCATTTTCCTGGACGATTTGGGCTACGATTTGTCCCGGCGCCGGGTCACTTTGAGCACCTCAGGGCTGGTGCCGCAGATGTACAAGCTCGCCGAGGAGTGCAACGTCGCCCTGGCGGTTTCGCTGCATGCACCGAACGATGAATTGCGCGACGAACTCGTGCCCATCAACCGCAAGCATCCTATCGCCGAACTGCTCGATGCCTGTTGGCACTACATCGACCAGCAAAACGGCCGCAGCATTACGTTCGAGTACGTCATGCTCGACGGCGTGAACGACAAGCCTGAACATGCGCGACAGCTCGCGCGCTTGATGCGCGGGCGTCCCGCGAAGCTGAATCTAATCCCCTTCAATGTGTTTCCGGGCACCCGCTACCGCCGTTCCCCGGCCGCGGCGATTTTGAAGTTCCGCGACATCCTGAACGAGCACGGCGTCATTGCAACGACCCGCAGAACGCGCGGCGATGACATCGAGGCGGCGTGCGGACAATTGGCGGGCAGGGTCACCGACCGCACGCTGGTGCGGCTCGGGACGAAACTCTCAGGGTCGCGCACTCCGGCGGAAATCCAATGATGCTGAATCGGCAACTCCTTCGCGCTTTTCCCGCGGCCGTGCTGGCGGCGGCCTCGGTCTTGAGCGCATGCAGTCACACTCCTCCTGCTTACCAGCGTCCCACGCACACGTACAAGAAGGAGCCCGCACAGGCTGCGGTGGCGAATATGCAGCTGGCCATCGAGTACCTGAATCTCGGCAAGCTGGCAACGGCACGCGAATGCATCGAAAAGGCGATGAAGCAGGATTCCTCGAATCCATCCGTTCAGGAAACCGCCGGCCTGGTGTATGAGCGCGTCAACGAAATGGGCAAGGCGGAACGCGCCTACGAGGCCGCCGTGCGCCTGGGCAAGAACGACCCGAATATTTCCAACGCCTTCGCCGGATTCCTGTGCCGCACGGGGAAGACAGCGGCCGGCGAGAAGATGTTCAACGAGGTCGCGCGCAGCCCGTTGTATCAGACTCCGGAAGTAGCGCTGGTCAACGCCGGCGTGTGCGTGCGCAGCGCCGGCAACCTGGTGGATGCCGACCGCTACTTCAACCGCGCGCTGGCGATTCGCCCGAACATGCCGGAGGGCCTGCTGCAGCTCGGCAATGTCGCATTCGACCGCGGCGACGCGGCTGAGGCGCGCGATATCGTGCAGCGCTATCTGGCCGTGAATCCGCCGACGCCGGAAGTACTGTGGTTGGGCTTTCGCGCGCAGCGCAAGTTGGGCGATGCCGTGGCCGCTGCGGTCTTCGCGCGCCGCGTGCAGACCGAATTTCCAAACTCGGAGCAAGCGCAGAATATGCGCAACGGCATCGATCGATGACCGAACCTGCGCCACTCCCGGGACCGAAGCTCAAGGCCGAACGCGAGCGCCGTGGATTGAGCGCGCAAAAGGCTGCCGATGAAATGCACCTGGATCGGTGGGTGATCGATGCGCTCGAGGCGGACGACTACCAGCGCATCGGCCCGACGGTTTACGCCAAGGGCCACTTGAAGAAATACGCGGCTCTGTTGGGCCTGCCGGCAGCCGATATTCTCGCGGGATTCGAGTCGCGCGAGCCCTCGCGGGCTGCTCCGCCCGCCGCCGGTCCCAGCATGCTGCTGAGTCCTCGCGACGATTCGCCCTCACCGGGTCGACTGTCGGCGCTGCAAATCGCGGCATGCGTGGCGGTGGCGCTCGCACTGGGTGTTTGGTGGTGGCGGCCCTGGCACGCGCGCACCAAGGTGCAGAGCGCTCCGGTGGCCGCCGCGGCGGCGAGTGCGGTGCCGGCCGACAAACCGATCGAGTCCGGGATCGTCTCCGCTGCCACCGCTTCGCCCGCCATGGCGCGCGACGGCTCGGCGGCCGCCGGGGCGTCGGCACCCTCAGGCGCAGCGGCGGATACCGGCGCGGCCAATGGCGCGGAAGCGCCCGCACCTCCCCCGCCCGGCGCGGGCCGCGCGCGATTGCGATTGAGCTTCTCCGCGGATTCGTGGGTGGATATCCATGACGCTTCCGGAAAACGCACCTTCGCGGGCAACGGTCTTGCCAACAGCGTGAAGACCATCTCAGGACTGGCGCCCCTGCACGTCTACTTGGGTTTCGGCAGCGGCGTGCAGCTGGAAATCAACGATCGCGCCGTGGCGATTGGCCCGCAATTCTTTGCCGGAGACGTGGCGCGCTTCGAGGCCGGCGCCGACGGCGTTCTGCGGCGCGATTCGCGCCCCGATCAAACGCACGGTGCGCCGCCGCGCAGCACGCGTCCGCCCGGCTGATCGGAGAGTCTCTTGAGCAAGATCATCGAACCCTTGCGTGGTGTGCATGACGTATTGCCCGCGCAAATCGCAGCCTGGCAGCATTTGGAAGCCATCACGCGGCAGGTCTTCGCAAGCTACGGCTACGAGGAATTCCGCGTCCCCGTGATCGAGCAGACACAGTTGTTCAAGCGCTCGATCGGCGATTTCACCGATATCGTCGAAAAGGAGATGTTCAGCTTCGTCGATCAGGGCGAAGACCACATCACTCTGCGCCCCGAGGCGACCGCCGGCATCGTGCGCGCGGTCATATCCAACGGGCTGCTGCGCGAGGGCCGCCTGCGCGTGTGGTGCATGGGGCCGATGTTCCGGCGCGAGCGGCCGCAGGCGGGGCGCTACCGGCAATTTCATCAAATCGACGCGGAAGCCTTCGGATTCGAGGGGCCGGACGTCGATGCGGAGATGATCTTGCTGTCGGCGAGGCTTCTCAGGCTGTTGGGGCTGCGCGGCGTGAAGTTGGTGGTGAACTCCTTGGGCACGCCGGCATCGCGCGCCCTCTACCGCGAAGCGCTCACGGCATATTTCAGCGGGCATGCCGCCTCGCTGGATGAGGACAGCAAGCGCCGGCTGACCGGCAACCCGCTGCGCATCCTCGACAGCAAGAATCCGGAGATGCAGCGGCTCATTGCCGGCGCGCCGCTGCTGCTCGATTCGCTCGATGCCGAGTCCCGGCAGCACTTCGAAGGCCTATGTGCTCAGCTGCGCAGCGCCGGCATCGAGTATCATGTCGAGCCTCACCTGGTGCGCGGACTCGATTACTACACCCGAACGGTGTTCGAGTGGACCACCGATGCGCTCGGCTCGCAGAGCACCGTGTGTGCCGGCGGCCGCTATGACGGCTTGGTCGCCCAGCTCGGCGGCATCGACACACCGGGGGTGGGTTGGGCGATGGGGCAGGAGCGCATCGTCATGCTCCTGCAGAAGCAGAATTTGGAACTGGTCAAGGATCGGCCCGAGGTTTACCTGGTGCTGGTCGGGGAAAGTGTCCAGGTTCCAGGCTTCAAACTGGCCGAGCGGCTGCGCGATGCGTGGCCGGATCTGGCGGTGCAGGTCAACCTAGGCGGGGGAAGCTTCAAAACGCAGTTCAAGCGCGCGGACAAGAGCGGCGCGGAGTTCGCGTTGGTGCTGGGGGATGACGAGGCCGCCCGCGGCGTCGTGGCCGTGAAGGCGCTGCGCCGCGAGTCGGCGCAGGAGGAGTGCCCCATGGAACGAATCAGTGAACGTATCGGCATCTTATTGGGTCTTAAAGGCGGGAGTGGACGTAGCCATGGCTGAAGAATATCTGACCGACGACGAACAACTAGAGGCCGTAAAGCGCGCCTTTACCGAATATGCCCCGTGGATATTGGGCGGGGTCGTGCTCGGCGTTGGCGGTTGGTTCGGCATTCAATACTACCGCTCGCACCAAAATGCCCTGGCGATGCACGCCGCGGAGCAGTTCACCCAGATGACGGCCGCACTGCAGATGAACGATCCGCAAAAATCGCTGCAAATCGCCGACGGGCTCATCAAGAACTTCCCCAGTTCTCCGTATGCCGACCAGGCGCAATTGACCATTGCCCGCATCGATGTCGACAGCGGCAAACCCGCCGATGCCGTCGCACCCCTGACCCAGGTCATGAACGGTTCCAAGGACGCGGAACTCAAGCAGGTCGCACGCCTCAGGCTCGCGCGGGTATTGATCGACCAAGGCAAGCCGGATGATGCCATCAAGACCCTCGCGGCAGGCACGCCGGGGAGCTTCGCCGGCCGTTACCACGAGGTGCATGGCGATGCCCTGTACGCCAAGAAGGACATCCCCGGCGCCGTTGCCGAATACAACATGGCGCTTGCGGCCAGCGACGGCGGTGCGGATGCCGCCCTGCTGCAACTGAAGCTTGCCGATCTTGCCTCGAACGAAAAGGCCAAACCCTGATGCGCTTATTGCTTCCATTGAGTTTCGCGGGGTTGCTCATCGCCGCCGGCTGCAGCAAGGACAAAGACGTCGAACCGCCGGCGAAGCTGGTGAATTTTCCGGCCACGCTGCCGGTCAAGAAACTGTGGGACGACGGAGTGGGCGGCGGCAAGAAGCAAATCAAGCTGCGGCTGGGGTTGGGCCCTGCAATCGACAATGGCGTGGTGTTCGCCGCCAATCACAAGGGCGAGGTACTGGCGGTATCGCTCGAGACGGGCCGCGATGTATGGGTCAAGAAGCTCAAGGTGCCGATTTCCGCGGGACCTGCGGCGGGTCACGGCATCGTGGTCGCCGGCACCAGCAAGGGTGCGGTGATTGCGCTCGATGGCGCAACCGGGCGCCAGTTGTGGCGCGCGCAAATCAATTCCGAGCTGCTTTCCTCGCCGGCGATCAGCGAGAAGGTCATCGTGATGCGCTCGGTCGACGGCCGGCTGAACGGCCTCGATACGCACACCGGCAAAGTATTGTGGTCCGTTGAGCAGCAGGTTCCGCGCCTGAGCTTGCGCGGCACGGCCATACCCATTGTCGCCAAGGAAGTCGCGATCAGTGGATTCGACAACGGCAAGGTCATGGCGGTGTCGCTGAACACGGGCGATACCATCTGGGACACCGCGCTGGCCTCGCCTCACGGCCGCACCGAACTCGATCGGCTGGTCGATATCGATTCCGCGGTTCAGGTGGTGGGCGACAACGTGTTCGCCGCCGGATTTCAGGGGCGCACGGCCATGCTCGCGCTCGATTCGGGGCAGCTGTGGTGGTCGCACGACATGTCGAGCTATCGAGGCTTGTCGGTCGATCAGGACAATTTATATGTCACCGAATCCGACGGCACCGTGGTGGCGATGCGCCAACGCGACGGCGCCGAGGTGTGGCGCAACGAGAAACTCAAGCGCCGGGGCCTGAGCGCACCCATCGTGACCAGCACAGCGATCGCGATAGCGGATTATCAGGGCTATCTGCATTGGCTGGACAAGAATACCGGTGAGCTTGTGGCGAGACAGCGGATCGCGAAGAAGCAGCGCGTATCCAATCCCCCCGCCGGGGTGGGTGACACGGTGGTCGTGTTGACCGACGGGGGCACCCTGGCGGCGTACCGAGCCACGCCGAAAGTTCTGAAGCCGGCGCCGCCCGCGCCGATCGCGACACCGGTGCCTGGAAACCCGCCACCGGCTGGAACTCCGCCGGCAGAGAGCCCCGCGAGCGGCACGCCAGCGGCGACCGAAACAGCGCCCGCGGCGACCGAAACAGCGCCTGCAGCGACCGAGTCCGCGCCGCCCGCCGAAAAACCGGCACCGCAACCCGCGGCTCCGCCGCCCGTGACCCCGCCTCCCGCGACGCCTCCGCCCTAAGCAGCGAAGGCAATGCTCCCGGTAGTCGCATTGATCGGACGCCCGAATGTGGGCAAGTCGACCCTGTTCAATGCCATGACCGGTACTCGCGATGCGCTGGTGGCCGACCTGCCGGGTCTCACGCGCGATCGCCAGTATGGATTCGCACGACGAACAGAGGTCCCGTGCATCGTGGTCGATACCGGCGGCCTCGTCGAGAATGCGGGCGTGATCGAGAGCTTGATGATTGCTCAGACCGAACGCGCCATCAGTGAAGCGGATCGTCTGATCGTGCTGGTGGACGGCCGTGCCGGCGTCACGCCGCAGGATCAATTCGTCGCGCAGCTGGCGCGCCGCAGCGGCAAGCCGCTGTTCCTGGCGGTGAACAAGACAGAAGGATTCGACAGCGACGTGGCGGTGGCCGATTTCCACCAACTGGGTTTGGGAGAACCGCTGGCTATTTCGGCGGCCCATGACCAGGGCGTGATATCCCTCCTGGAGACCGTTCTCGAGGGGCTGACGCCCGATCCGCAGGATGGCCCTGAGATGCAGGGCATCAAGGTTGCCGTGATCGGCCGGCCGAACGTGGGCAAGAGCACGTTGATCAATCGGTTGTTGGGCGAGAACCGTATGGTGGCCTTCGATCAGCCGGGAACCACGCGCGACGCGGTGCTGGTCCCCTTCGAGCGTGATGGCGAGCGGTTTACGTTGATCGACACGGCCGGCGTGAGGCGCCGCTCACGGGTTGAAGAAGCGGTCGAAAAATTCAGTGTCATCAAGACGCTGCAGGCCATCGAAACCGCCCATGTGGTCGTCGCGGTGATGGACGCGCACGACACGGTTGCGGAGCAGGACGCGAGTCTGTTGGGCACGGTGATTGAACAGGGCAGGGCATTGGTTCTCGCGGTCAACAAGTGGGACAACATCCCCGCGGAACAGCGCGACTTGATTCGCGGGCAGATCGAGCAGCGTCTGCAATTCGCGGATTTCGCACCCCTGCACTTCATTTCGGCGCGCCACGGCAGCGGCGTCGGCGAGCTGTTCGCCTCGGTGCGAAAGGTGTACGCCGCGGCGATGCGCGATATGAGCACGCCGGAGTTGACGCGCGTGTTGGAGGCGGCCATTGAGAGCCACCAACCGCCCTTGGTCAGCGGACGCCGCATCAAGCTGCGCTACGCCCATCAAGGGGGCCGAAATCCGCCGGTCGTGATCATTCATGGCAACCAGACCGATCATGTGCCGGACGCTTACCGGCGATATCTCGTCAACGTCTACCGCAAGGCGTTCGACCTGATGGGTACCCCGGTCAGGGTGGCGTTTCGCGGTGATGACAACCCGTTCGCCGGAAAGCGTAACCCCTTGACGCCCCGGCAAGTTCGCAAACGCAAACGCTTGATCCAACGCAATAAGCGGTAACCGGCGCAATTAGCGTTAATATGAACTGCGGTGCCACGGGGGTTGGTTCCTTGCTGCAGTTACTCAAAACAAAAACTTTCCGAATCGCAGCGGTGGTAGTGCTGGTGATCGGCCTGTACGCGCTGGCCGGCTTCGTGCTGGCCCCAAAGCTTGCGCGCAACGCCCTGATGACGGAGATTCCAAAGGTGCTGGTGGGCGTGACGCCGAGCGTCGGCGAGATTCACATCAACCCGTTCCTGCTGCAGGTGCGAGTCAAGGATTTCAGCCTGACGGGATCCCAGGGCACCAAGTTGGTGGGATTCGCGCGGCTGTTCGTCGATCTCCAAGTTTCATCGATCTGGCACGGCGCCTATACCTTCAGGAATATCGACATCGATTCGCCTTTCGCGAACGCCGTCATCTTCAAGGATGGCAGCTTGAATCTTGCGCAGCTGAGTCCCAAGGCGAGCGAGAAGCCTGTGCCCAAGAGCCCTAAGAGCAGCGAACCCATTCCGGCGCTGCGGATCGGCTCGTTCAAGGTGAGCCAAGGGTTTCTTTCGTTCGACGACCGGCGTCGACCGTCCGATTTCGCCACGCGTTTGGAGCCGATCAATTTTGAGTTGCAGAATTTCAGCACTGGGGTAAAGGGCGGCCTCTTCACCTTCACAGGCATTTCCAAGCTGGGTGAGCGGATCGAGTGGCATGGACACCTCGCCGTCCAGCCGGTCGAGTCCGACGGCGAATTCCAGATCGATGGACTGCAGGCGCACACGATTTGGGAGTACCTGGAAGATCAGCTCAGCTTTGTGGTCAATGCCGGCAAAATCGACGTGAACGCGACGTATCGGTTTTCGTTGAAGGAGGACGTCGATCTGAAGGTCGACGTGTCGAAAGTCGCATTGACCGACCTGGCAATCAGGCCTAAGGGCTCGGATCTCGATTGGATCACCGTGCCGCAATTGACCTTGAACGGTACCACGGTGGACCTTAAGCAGCGGCATGCGCACAGCGACTCTCTGAGCCTCGCGGGCGTCAAGCTCGTGACATGGTTGGAGCCGGACGGATCGGTCAATTTGCTGAAACTCGCCGCGCCCCCGGCTTCCGCGCCAGCGGCTCCCGCAGCGGCGCCTGCCACGCCTCCCGCCTCGCCACCCGCCGCCTCGCCGGCCGCCGCCGCGACACCCGTCGTCGCGCCGCCCGCCGCGGCGGCGCCCACACCCCCTGTCCCGCCGGCCGCCGCACCCGCGGCCGCCTGGCACTTTGAGCTTGGCGAGTTTGCGCTTCGCGATGCCAGTATCTCCGCGGAGGATCGGCGCACCCGGCCGGCCGCGAAGGTACTGCTGGCACCCTTGTCCGTGAAGGTCACCGGGGCGAGCTTGGATCTGGCCAAGCCGCTGAGCGTGACGCTCGATACGAAAATCAACGACAAGGGCACATTGAATGTAACGGGAGACCTCACGCCGCAGCCGGTGGCGGCCAATTTGAATCTGAAACTGGATGGGATCGAGCTTGCTGCGATCCAGCCCTACGTCGCGCAGTACACCTCCATGACTTTGCTCGCGGGCAGCTTGGGCGGCGACGCCAAACTGCGCTACGGCGCACAGAAACCCGCGCTGCAATTCAGCGGAAATTTGAGCGTCGCCAATTTGCACACGGTCGACAATGCGTTGCATCAGGATTTCATCAATTGGGATCGCTTGGACATTCAGGGCCTGAATTTCCAGCATGACCCGGATCGGCTCGACATCGATCAAATCGCCGCGCGCAAGCTGTATGCGCGAGTCATCATCGAGCCGGATGAATCGATCAACGTGAAGCGCGTCCTGGCAGGACCGGGCGCCACCGTGGTGGTCCCGAGTGGAAACGCAGGCCCGCCGGTCGCCGCCACTGCGGCCCCCGCGCCCGCGCCGGCGCTTCCAGCGCCGTCTCCGCCTCGCAAGGGCCGTAAATCCGTTCCTGCGGCTGCTGCAACCGCCGCAGCGGCGCCCGCAGCCGCGCCGAGCATGCCGATGTCGATCAAGAAAATCGTGCTGCAGTCCAGTCAGGCGAATTTCGCGGACCTGTCGGTCACTCCCAACTTTGCCACCGGCATCCAGAAGCTCGAGGGAACTGTTCTCGGACTCTCGTCAAAGGAGAATTCGCGCGCCAAGGTGGATATTCACGGGTCTATTGATGCCTTCTCGCCCGTCTCCATCACCGGCGAGGTCAATGTGCTGAGTGCGGCGCTGTACACCGACTTGGCGATGAGCTTTCGCAATATCGAACTCAGCACGTTCAATCCGTATTCCGGCAAGTTCGCGGGCTACAACATCAGCAAGGGCAAGCTGACCACGGAACTGCACTACAAGGTCGACGGCCGCAAGCTCGACGCGCAGCATCACATCATCGTCGAGCAACTCGAATTCGGCGAGAAAACCGAAAGCAAGGACGCGGTCTCGCTGCCCGTGAAACTGGCCGTCGCGCTGCTCAAGGATCGCGATGGCGTGATCGATCTGAATCTTCCGGTCAACGGCTCGCTCGATGATCCAAAATTCAAGTTGGGCCCGATCATCTGGAAGGTTTTCGTCAACATCCTGGAGAAGGCGGTCACGGCGCCGTTCGCGCTGCTGGGTTCATTGTTCGGCGGCGGCCCGGACCTGCAGTTCGTCGATTTTCAACCCGGCGCCGCCGAATTGGATCCGGTCGCAGTCGAAAAAGCCCAAAGCATCGTCAAAGCGCTCGATGCACGGCCGCAGCTTAAGATCGAGATTCCGATCGCCTTCGTCGGCGCACTTGATCGCCCGAGTCTGGTCGAGGCGAAATTTCAGGCGCAGCTCCAAGAGGCGCAAGCCGCAACCTCTGCCCGCAAGAAGTCACCCGCCGCGGCAGGATTCGACCAGTTGGATGCCGCGTCTCAACTTGATGTGCTGACGAAGCTGTACGTCAAGAGTTTCGGCGGCGATCCCAAGTTTCCCGAGCCGGTCGAAGCCATCAAGACGAAACCGGAAAAGACGGCGGCAAAGAATGATTTCTTGAGCCAAGAACTGCATCAGCACATCGCTGTGAGCGAGTCGGACCTCACGGCATTGGGACAGCAGCGGGCAATGAACCTGCAGCAGGCCCTCTTGACCGGCACGAAGATCGATCCTGAGCGGGTGTTTTTGGTGGCCAACGACAAGGCCAAAGACCAGGACGGCCGCGTCCGGTTGGAACTGTCGTTGCGATGAGGCCGGTGTCGCATGCACCACAATGAGACGCCAGCAGCCAATTTATGCCCCGGATAGGGGCGTAAATGCACCGTCCAGCCGCCGGTTGCGGCCATAAGCTCCTGATCGCACTCGATACTTCCATCCTGGCACAAGCGGTGCTTCCCGCCACGCAGCAGTCGGAGGCGCAAGGAATTTTAGAGCCGGATGAAACTCATCACCGCGATCATCAAGCCGTTCAAGCTCGACGAGGTTCGCGCGGCGGTGAGCGACATCGGGGTTCGGGGGCTCACGGTCACGGAAGTTCGAGGCTTCGGCAGGCAGCGCGGTCACACGGAGATTTATCGCGGCGCGGAGTATGTCGTCGAGTTCGTGCCGAAGACAAAAATCGAAATCGCCGTGGATGATGCGCTCGTCGACCAATTGATCGAGGCCATCATCAAATCGGCGAAGACCGGCAAGGTTGGGGACGGAAAAATATTCGTCTTCGATCTTGAACAGGTCGTGCGCATTCGAACGGGCGAGCGCGATTCCAGCGCCATCTAAACAGGGGACACGATGAAAAAACTGGTGGCTTTTCTCGCGTTGACGCTCGCGATTTCTGCGGCGTGGGGCGACGCACCGAGTACGCCCATACTGATCAGCGCCGACAAGATCAGCGCCGGCGATACCGCCTGGATGCTGACCTCAACCGCCTTGGTCCTGATGATGTCGATACCGGGGTTGGCGCTTTTCTATGGCGGCATGGTGCGCAAGAAAAACGTTCTGGCCACGCTGATGCAGACCTTTGCCATCGTCTGCGTCGTGACCCTTCTGTGGTGGCTGGTCGGCTACTCGTGGGCATTTACGCCCGGCAGCAAGTTCCTCGGCGGCTTCAGCCGGGCCTTCTTCGACGGCATGACATTCATGCATGACCCGGTCAATAAGCTGTCGGTGTCGCATCTGGCTTTGACCATTCCCGAAACCGTCTATGCCATGTTTCAGCTGACCTTTGCCGTCATTACGCCCGCGCTGATTGCCGGCGCGTTCGCCGATCGCATGAAATTCTCCGCAATGCTGGTGTTCATGGCCGCCTGGTCTTTGCTGGTGTACGTGCCAATCGCGCATATGGTTTGGGAGCCGACCGGATGGCTTAACGCCGCCGGCGTTTTGGACTACGCCGGCGGCACGGTCGTGCACATCAACGCCGGCATCGCGGGACTCGCCAGCTGTCTGGTGCTCGGCAAGCGGTTGGGCTATGGGCGCGAGAGAATGCCGCCCCACAATCTGACGCTGACGCTGATCGGTGCATCGCTCCTGTGGGTGGGCTGGTTTGGCTTCAATGCCGGATCCGCGGGTGCCGCCGACGGACGCGCGGGCATGGCGATGTTGGTGACGCAAATGGCGACGGCGGCAGCAGCCTTGGGGTGGATGTTTGCCGAGTGGTCCTCCAAGGGCAAACCGAGCGTTCTCGGCATTGCGTCCGGTGCAGTCGCCGGATTGGTGGCGATTACACCGGCATCGGGCTTTGTCGGTCCCACACCGGCCGTGGTCATCGGCTTGGCAGCCGGCGTGATTTGCTTCGCCGCCGCGACCTCGCTGAAGCATCTGCTCGGCTACGATGATTCGTTGGACGCATTCGGCGTACACGGCATCGGCGGGATGGTCGGCGCGCTGCTGACGGGTATTTTCGTCAGCAAGGAGATCAGCGGTGTGGAGAATACCGTCATGACGCAATTCCTCATCCAGCTCAAGGGCGTTGCGGTGACCGCCATCTACGGCTTTGTGGCCAGCTATATCATCTTGAAAATCATCGATGTGGTCATTGGATTGCGGGTAACCGAAGAGCAGGAGCGCGAGGGCCTGGACATTTCGCTGCACGGGGAAAGCATCGAGTAGCGACCCTCAAGAACCGCGGACAATCGCCGAACATTGCGGATGGGCGTAAACTTGACAGCAATCCAAGGAGCGCTGCCTTGCCCATCCTCGACATTCTGCTTATCGCGCTGGTTGTGATTTTCTTGTCAGGCCTGCGTGTCGCTCAACAATACGAGCGCGGCGTGGTCTTCAGGCTGGGGCGCTACATGGGACTGCGCGGTCCGGGCCTGTACTGGATCATTCCGCTGGGCATCGAGCGCTCGGTGCGCGTCGACATCCGCACACGCACCGTATCTGCGGAACAGCAGGAAACCATCACCCGCGACAGCGTGACCATCAAGGTCAATGCGGTGCTCTGGTACCGGGTCGTGGATGCGGCGAAGGCAGTCATCGAAGTCGCCGATGCGCCCGCCGCGGTGTATCAACTGGCATTGACCGGGCTGCGAAATATCATTGGTCAGCACGATCTGGATGAAATCCTGCAGGAGCGCAACAAGATCAACACCTTGTTGGGCGACAATATTTCCGGCTCGACCGCGGCCTGGGGCCTCGAAGTTCAGCGCTTCGAGATGAAGGATGTGGAACTGCCGAAGGCCATGCAGCAGGTGATGGCGATGCAGGCCGAGGCCATCCGCGAGAAGCGCGCGCGCATCATCAAGGCGGAAGCCGAGCTCGAGGCATCCGTGAAGCTATCGGCCGCTGCCGCGCAGATCACGCGAAATCCCGCCGCGCTGGAGCTGCGGCGCATGCAAATGATTTCCGAAGTGGGCGCGGAGAACAACAGCACCACCGTGATAATGATTCCATCCGACTTTGTATCCCTCGCGCATACTTTGGATGACTATCTTGCGCAGCAACGGCCTGTGAAATCGGCGGATGATCATGAAAAGCGCTGAAATCATGCGGATTTTTGTGATCGGCGCCATGATGTCTGCGGCGCGTGCTGCCGACAACCCCGCGCCGCCCCCGGCATCGAGTGCCGCGGCCGCGCTGGCGCCTACTCCCGCCCCGGAAGCGCAAATACCGTTTGCCAAAACGAACATCTGGAATTGGCAGGTGGTGGACGATAAAACCGTGCTGATTCAAGACCGAAGCCGCAAGTGGTACAAGGCCACTTTATTCGGCACGTGCATCAATCTGTCCTTCGTGGCGGACAGACTGGCATTCGACTCAAATCCAAGCGGCACTTTCGATAAATTCAGCGCAATTCTCGTACGCGGACAACGCTGCCCTTTAAGCTCGCTGGTTGAAACCAGCGCGCCGCCCAAAAAGGCGAAGGCCAAAAAGCCCGATCCTGCTCCCGCGCCGCAGTAGGACCTCGCTGACCGCTTGAGAGATCACCTGAGCGCACGCGGCGAGGCGTCCGCTTTTGGCGACAAATTTCGTTGCACTCAGTTTGCAGCGAAACGTTTCGTGATCGAGGTCTCATTTTCGGACCGATTATGCCAGGTACTCTTCTCGTGCCTTGTAAGCCCACTCAAGCCCACGGAGAACACCGCATGAGCAACCCCTATAACAGCGCGACCGAGCGAGCCTCAATTCTCGGTCCGACGCTGTATTTCAAAGGCGACCTGACCGCCGAGGAAGATTTGTTGATCCAGGGCCGTGTGGAAGGTTCGATCACCCATACACAGCGCCTGACCGTTGGCCCACAAGGCACCGTCAAAGCAAATATCAAGGCGCAACTCATCATTGTTGAGGGCACGGTGGACGGCGACCTGCAGGCCGAGAAGTCCGTTTTCGTCAAAGAGACGGCGAAGGTTCACGGGAATATCTACTCGCCCACGGTGAGCATTACCGAGGGTGCCAATTTCAGCGGCAGCATCGACATGGACGGCAAAAAAGCCGGGCAGCAGTCCGGTAAGTTCGACCCGGTCCGCGCACCCAAGTCTGCCGGCGGCGCTGCGTAACAATGTCGTGGTTCAAAAAACCTCTCGATGGAGATGACCCTATGATGAATTCCCCCAGCGGCCGCTCCGGCGCCGAGCCTTCATTGACGCGACCCGAACCGAGAGTGCCGGGAGGCGAACCACGAACGACGCCGCGCGTGCCTGAAGCGGCCCGAACACCCGACGCCAGGGCGGAAGCGGCTCCACGCGCCTCCGTTTTAGGACCGACCCTGCGATTCCGCGGCGAATTGTCGGCGCAAGAGGACCTGATCGTTCAGGGCAGTGTTGAAGGCTCGATCACTCACACGCAGAGCCTCACGATCGGAACCGACGGCTCGATGAAGGGCGACATTCGCGCCCGCGTCATCGTCGTCGACGGCAAAGTGGAAGGCGATCTCTATGCCACCGAGTCCGTCAACATTCGAGCGACCGCCAAGGTCAAGGGCAATGTGTTCGCGCCCCGCGTGGGCATCAGCGAAGGCGCGTTCTTTCAAGGTCAGATCGACATGCAGCCTTCGGGCGCGGCGGTCCAGGAGCATAGCGCGCGATTGCGTCAGGCCGCGACTACGCCGCCGATCGAGGCAGCCGCAGTCGATCAAATGCTGAGCGGGACGCGAGACTGAGTACGGATTGACGGACAGCGCGGGGTGTCGGCTGGCACGGGTTGACGGCCAGCACGGATTGTCGGCTAGTTGGAGACGAACAGCTCGGGGTCGACCCAGGCGCGATTGAGAAGCACGCCCCAGTGCAAATGCGGTCCGGTCGCCCGGCCCGTCATGCCCACCGCACCCAGCGTGGTTCCCGCGGCGACGCGCTGTCCGGGTTTCACCTCGATCGCGCTCAAGTGGCAATACATGCTGATCACGCCGCGCCCGTGATCGACAAAAACGGTGTTGCCGTTGAAGAAATAATTTCCCGTATCGATCACGGTGCCCGCGAGCGGCGCTTTCACCGGCGTGCCGGCGGGTGCGGCGATGTCCATGCCGCTGTGCGGATTGCGCGATTCGCCGTTGAATATGCGGCGCATGCCAAATGAACTGCTGCGCACACCCGGGACCGGTTGTTCCATGTGCAGCATCTCGGGCTGATCGTCGCTCCAGCGGCTCAAGTCGCGATCGATGATCAATTTCTCGCGGTTTACCCGTTCGAGATCGGCAGGCGATAGATTGACCTGGCCAGGCGCCACTTTGAGGGACTGGCTCGCGTAGTGCTTGTCGCCGATTGCGAATTCGATCTCTTGTCTGGCATCGCCGCTGCGGACGATGGCCACCCTTGGCGCGAGCGGCGCCGATAAAGGGATCCCGATGATGGCGATCCAACCGGTACCGTCTTGCACCACCAATGCCCGGTGGCCCTCCACATCCACGTAGGGCATGGCATTGCCATGCAGGTCGAGCCGCAGGATTTTGACGCCGCCGGGCACTGCGCTTTCGTGCGGCAGCGCGTAGGAGAAGGCCATTGCTGGAAAGGTACAAAAGAGAAGCGCGACGCGGCGAATCAAGGTTCCACCACTTTGGCGCGAATATTACCGACGGCCAAGCGCGCTTCGATGAGCATTCCGGGCGGCGCATCCGCGGCTCGGCGCAAAATGCCGCCCCCCTCGAGGCTGACGATGGCGTAACCGCGGTCCAAGGTGGCGAGCGGACTCACGGCATTCAAGGTGCGCACCAGCGGCGAAAGGCGCTCGCGCGCGAGCTGCACGCGCGCAAGGGCGGCCGCGCGCAGTCTTGCGTCCAGGGCGGCATGGCGGGCCGCGGTGCTGCGCACCCGAGCGGCGGGACTCAATTGCCATAGGCGGCTGCGTCGATCGCCGAGCAACGAACGGCGATCGGCCAGAATCTGGCGCAGGGCCCTGGACATGCGCTGCTCCAAGTCATCGAGGCGCTGCGTTTGCTGCGACAGCCTCGCGGTGGGACTCACCAGGGCGGCGCGACCCACGAGCCAGCGCAAGCGTTCGCGCTGCGCCTCGACTCGGCGCAGCAGGCCGCGCTGCAGGCGCTGTGCGAGGCGCCTGAGTGAAGCGAGATATTCCTCGCCGTCCGGCACGGCAATTTCGGCCGCCGCGGAGGGCGTCGGTGCGCGTATATCGGCGGCGAAATCGGCAATGGTGAAGTCAATCTCGTGGCCGATGCCGCTGACGATGGGTATGGGCGAGGCCACGATGGCGCGGGCGAGCGCCTCGTCGTTGAACGCCCACAGGTCCTCGAGCGAGCCGCCGCCGCGCGCCAAAATGAGCACATCGCATTCGGCGCGCCGGCCTGCGAGCCGAACGGCCGCGGTGATTTCGGCCGCCGCTGCGGCGCCTTGCACCGCGACTGGATAAATCAGCACCGGAACGGCGATAAAGCGTCGCGCGAGCACATGCAGAATGTCGCGAATTGCGGCTCCGGTCGGCGAGGTGATGATGCCGATTCGTTTTGGAATCATGGGCAGCGCGCGCTTGCGCTCCGCTGCAAACAGACCTTCCGCCGCGAGTTTGGCGGACAATTCCTCGAACTGCTGCTTCAGAGCGCCGAGTCCAGCGGCTTCCATGTGGTCAATGACGAGTTGATACTCGCCGCGCGGCTCATAGAGGCCGATACGCGCCCGCACCAACACCTGCTGGCCGTCCCGTGGGCTGAAGGTACACAACATATTTCGTTGCCGGAACATGCAGCAGCGTACCTGCGCAGTCGCGTCCTTCAGCGAGAAATACCAATGTCCGGAGCTGGGCCTGGCAAGATTGGAGATCTCAGCCTCCAGCCAAAGGCTGCCGAAACCGCGCTCCAGCAGCACTCGCACCTCCCGATTGAGGCGTGAAACGCTGTAAATGTCGCGATTTGTGGCCGTTTCCATGGATCGCATGATACTGCGGTTTACCGCGTCGCACCTGCAAGGTACAATGCGCCGCCTCTTAGACGAACCTGGAACGCGATGCGCATTCTTGAAGAGGCACTCACATTCGATGACGTGTTGCTGGTGCCGGCATATTCCGAAGTCCTGCCCCGCGACGTATCCCTTGCAAGCCAGCTTACCCGTGAAATCCGGGTCAATCTCCCGGTGGTTTCGGCCGCCATGGATACGGTCACCGAGGCGCGCCTTGCCATCACGATTGCCCAAGAAGGCGGCATCGGCATCATTCACAAGAACATGTCGATCGATGATCAGGCTCGACAAGTCGACCGGGTGAAGAAGTTCGAAAGCGGCGTGATCAGCGACCCGATTACCGTGAATCCGGACATGACCATTCGTCAGGTACTGGAGCTGACCCGCGCGAAAAATATCTCGGGCGTACCTGTGGTGCTCGGCACGAAGGTCGTCGGAATCGTCACGCATCGCGACCTGCGTTTCGAGACCAAACTCGATGCGCCCGTCTCCTCGGTGATGACGCCGAAGGATCGCTTGATCACCGTACGCGAAAATGCGCCGAAAGAGCAGGTATTGGCGCTTTTGCACAAGCACCGCATCGAGAAGGTGCTGGTGGTCGCGGGCGATCATGAGTTGAAGGGGATGATCACCGTGAAGGACTTTCAGAAGGCCACGGAATTCCCCAATGCCTGCAAGGATAGCGTCGGCAGCTTGCGCGTCGGTGCCGCAGTCGGTACATCCCCGGACACGCTCGACCGCGTCGGTGCATTGCGCGAAGCCGGTGTCGATGTCGTCGTCGTGGACACCTCGCACGGGCACTCGCGAGGCGTGCTGGACACCGTATCCAGGATCAAGGCGAAATATCCGGACATGCAGGTGATCGGCGGCAACATCGTGACCGCGGAGGCCGCGCTCGATCTCGTCAAGCATGGTGCCGACGCCGTCAAGGTCGGCATCGGACCGGGCTCCATTTGCACCACCCGCGTCATCGCCGGTGTCGGCGTTCCGCAAATCAGTGCCATTGCCCGGGTCGCCAAGGCGCTCGAGGGCAGTGGTGTGCCCGTCATCGGCGATGGCGGAATTCGCTACTCGGGCGACATTGCCAAGGCGCTTGCGGCCGGCGCGCACTGCGTGATGATCGGCGGCATGTTTGCCGGAACCGAAGAATCCCCGGGCGAGGTCGAACTCTATCAGGGCGGCTCGTACAAGGCCTATCGCGGCATGGGGTCGTTGGGCGCCATGGCGCAAACGCACGGCTCGAGCGACCGCTACTTCCAGGACACCACATCGGAGCTCGAGAAGCTCGTGCCGGAAGGCATCGAGGGCCGGGTGCCGTACAAGGGCAGCCTCGTGGCAATTCTGCATCAGCTCTCAGGCGGATTGCGCGCCGCCATGGGCTACACCGGCAGCGGCAGCATCGAGGAGATGCGCACGCGCCCGCAATTCGTGCGAATCACCAATGCCGGCGTTCGCGAGAGTCACGTGCATGATGTGACCATCACCAAAGAAGCGCCCAACTATCGGATTGGTTGATGGCCGACATTCATGCCGACAAAGTTCTGATTCTCGATTTTGGTGCCCAATACACGCAGCTGATCGCCCGCCGCATCCGCGAGCTCGGCGTCTATTCCGAGATCTACGCTTGCGATGCGCCGATTGGCGACATCAAGAAATTTGCGCCAAAAGCCATTGTGCTATCGGGCGGTCCCGAGTCCGTCTATGACTCGAAGGGCCTCGAAGCGCCCCGCGAGGTTTATTCGCTCGGCGTGCCGGTGCTCGGAATTTGCTACGGCATGCAGACCATGGCAGCGCAACTGGGCGGCAAAGTCGAGGGCTCATCGCACCGGGAATTCGGCGCCGCGCAGGTCCGCCCGACGAACGGCTCGCCGCTGCTCGACGGCCTCGAAGACAATCGCGACGCCCAAGGGCGGCGATTGCTGGATGTCTGGATGAGTCACGGCGACCGGGTAACCGAGGTGCCGCCCGGATTCAACGTCATCGCGGCCAGCGACAATGCGCCGCTCGCCGCCATGGCTGACGAGTCGCGGCGCCTGTACGGGCTGCAATTTCACCCCGAGGTCACGCATAGCCTGCAGGGCGGCGAGATCCTAAGGCGCTTCGTGCGCGAGATTGCCGATTGCGGCGCGAGCTGGGCAACCCGCAATATCATCGAGGACAGCGTCGCGCGAATTCGTGCGCAGGTCGGCGGCGACCGCGTGCTGCTGGGATTGTCGGGCGGAGTAGATTCCTCCGTGCTGGCCGCGCTGCTGCATCGGGCAATCGGCAACCAATTGACCTGCGTGTTCGTCGATCATGGCTTACTGCGCCTGGGCGAGGGCGATCAGGTCATGGCCACGTTCGCCGAGCACATGGGCGTGCATGTCATCCGCGTCGATGCCGAGCAACGATTCCTGGCGGCATTGGCCGGCGAGGCGGATCCTGAGAAAAAGCGCAAGATCATCGGGCGGGTCTTTGTCGAAGTGTTCGACGAAGAGGCGGGCAAGCTCAAGGACGTGAAATGGCTGGCGCAGGGAACGATCTATCCGGACGTGATTGAATCGGCTGGCGCGAAAACCGGCAAGGCGCATGTGATCAAGTCGCACCACAACGTGGGCGGCCTGCCGCAGCACATGAAGTTAAAGTTGCTCGAGCCCCTGCGCGAGCTGTTCAAGGACGAAGTCAGAAAACTCGGCGTCGAATTGGGGCTGCCGAAGGAGATGGTATACCGGCACCCGTTCCCGGGCCCTGGCCTTGGCGTGCGAATTTTGGGCGAGATTCACAAATCGCACGCGGATCTATTGCGGCGTGCGGACGCGATTTTCATTGAGGAGCTGCGCACCCATGATCTTTACGACAAGGTCAGCCAGGCCTTTGCGGTGTTCCTGCCGGTGCGATCGGTCGGCGTCATGGGCGACGGCCGGCGCTACGACTATGTCATCGCCCTGCGAGCGGTGGAGACGATTGATTTCATGACCGCGCGCTGGGCGCGTCTGCCCTATGATTTCCTCGATCGCGTCGCGCACCGGATCATCAACGAGGTGCCGGGAATTTCCCGCGTGGTCTACGATATTTCGGGAAAGCCGCCCGCGACGATCGAGTGGGAGTGAATTGGGCCTTTCGGGATCTATCGCCTTCCATCGGCTCCCGGGCGTAACGCACTGAAATTCAAAAGATCACCTTTCGCCGCCTATCTACATATATCGCTCCCAAGCGGATGGTTTTGACGGTAAATCTGACGGTAAAATTATTCTCGGCGTTCTGCCTTTGAATTTTACCGTCAGGCCAACACGCGGAACGCGGGAAACCCTGCAAATAGCGGAGCTTTTGCCACTCTGGATCGTCGAGCTTGGGAAATTATTGAGTTTCCCGTCGACGGCGAATCCAGAATGGAGCGATCGCTCGAAATCTCTAAGTCCGGACTTCATGGCGGAAAACATCCCACCGTATGCGTACCGATACCCTAGGGAGTTTCGGGAGACACCGGAAAGTCTCGCAACCGCGATCCGAGGCCGGTGTTTCAGCGTTAGCGCCGCAACGGCTTGACAGGTTTGCCTACCCTCGCCATACTAAGTTGGTCAACTGACTTAAATGCAACATGGCTAAGACACACATCGATAAACGATCTCGGCTGACTAGTGCGGCAGTGGACTTGGCCTACCAGAACGGGTTCGGCGCCACCTCGCTTGCCGACATCGCGCGCGAAGCCGAGGTTCCTCTGGGCAACGTCTTTTACTACTTCAAGACCAAGGACGAGATTGGCGAGGCGATTGTCGAGTGGAGGCTGGTACAGTTATCCGCGCAGCGGCAGCGATGGAGCGAAGCCGGATCGCCAAAGGATCGCCTTTGCGCCTGCGTCCAAGGCGTCTTAGAGAACAAGGATTCCTTGGCACGGCACGGTTGTGCAGTCGGGACGCTTTGCTCCGAGCTCCACAAGGCGGGCGGCTCGGTCGCCACCAGAGCGACCGAGATCCTCGCTCAACACCTGGCCTGGATCGAGAGCCAGTTTCGGGCACTCGGGAAGGGGAAAGACTCCAACGGCCTTGCGGTGCACCTGCTTTCCGCCTTGCAAGGCGTTTCGATCCTGGCCCATACCCTTCATGACCCCGGTCTTGTGGCGACGGAGACCAAGCGCCTCAAGAGTTGGATACAAAATTTGTGAGACACCAGGCGGCCTGAAACAGCACGCATACGGCGAAGCCTGAGGCGGATCGAGTGAAATGCCCATCGCGTCAACATTTAGTCAGTTGCCTGACTGGTCCAAACCCAGTCATTCGCTGCCGAACAATTTATGACACAACAGGCCCTAAGCGGGCAGAACGGAGTTTTTATGAAAACCATTTTGATTGGCGCAAACGGAATAATCGGCGAACTGGTTCAAAAGGCATTGGCGGGCGCCGGCCATGAAATAGTCAAGGTCGGGCACAAATCCGGCGATTTTCAAGTCGATATCGAGAACCGCGAAAGTGTCAGAAAGCTTTATCAAGCCGTCGGCTCGTTTGACGCCGTGGCCATTGCGGCAGGCCAAGTGGCATTTGCTCCGCTTTCGGAGCTCACCGCCGAAAAGTGGCAGTTTTCGTTGGGAAGCAAACTCATAGGTCAGATAAATCTGGTTCAGGAGGCGATCCCGTTCATCAAAGAAAAAGGCTCCTTCACTTTGGTTTCGGGCATTCTCAATGACGACCCGATCTTCGCCGGCGTCGCGGCTTCAACCGTCTCGGGCGCGTTGGAAGCTTTTGTTCGGGCTGCCGCAATTGAGCTTCCTAAGGGATTGCGGATCAATGTGGTGAGTCCCACGATGCTAAAAGAATCCGAATCTCAATTTGCCCAGTTCTTCACCGGCATGATTCCGGTCGAAGGATGGAAAGTGGGGCAAGCGTACAAACGTTCTATCTTGGGCGCGCAAACCGGCCGCGTTTACAGAGTGAATTGAGCTTGCTCAGCGATTATTAATTATGCAACTCACGAGCAATACAATTTTGATCACCGGCGGTGCCAGCGGCATCGGTTACGAACTCACCAAACAACTCACGGCACTTGGTAACACGATACTTATCACGGGCCGCGATCAGGCAAAGATGGACCGTGCGAAAGCGGCCTCGCCAACAATTCACACCTTTCGAAGCGATGTTTCCGATCCGCAAGCGATCGCTACTCTTCACGAAAAGGTCATCAAACAATTTCCTGGGCTCAACATTTTGATCAACAACGCCGGCATCATGCGTCGGATCAATATTCACGACAAAGCCGGAAGCCTCGAAGACATCACTCGAGAGATTGAAATCAATTTGAGCGGGCCGATTCGCATGGTGAAGCAATTCTTGCCGCATTTGAAAACAAAATCAGAGGCGGCAATCGTGAACGTTTCATCGGGATTGGCATTTGTTCCATTGCCCATTTCACCGGTCTATTGCGCCACCAAGGCCGGTCTGCATTCGTTCACCGAGTCTCTTCGTGTGCAACTGAGAAACACCAAAGTGAAGGTATTTGACCTTGCACCGCCTGCGATACAAACCGAACTCTTGGATGACTTTGATGTTGAAGACATGAAAGGCGCTTCTATCATGAAGGTGGAAGACATGGTTAAAGTCGCCGTCAAGGGAATGCAAACCGATCGATTTGAGATTCGTCCAGGTCAGGCGAATCAGCTCAAAATGATGAATCGCTTAGCGCCTGGATTTATTTTGGCGCAAATGAGCCGATCGGTCGATCGTATGCTCAGAACACAGAAGTAGTTCACCGATAGGCCCCCATTAGACGTTGTCATCGAGAGACATTCATGATCAAGCAGATTGCCAAAAAATGGAGAGACTTTTGGCGAATGACGAGCAACGTGGCGCTATCGATGGATGCCGATCCCCTGCAAGACATCCACCGAAGGATTAGACGACTCGAAGCGGCCGTATTTCAATCTGAGGTAGGACGTGAGCTGGTCACGCCGTACCTCGGCCAACCAAGGGGCGTTGCGGCAGACAGAACACAGTCAGAGCAAATGAAAGAGAAAGTTCCTGGAAACACGTCCGAATCGCGCGGACATTAGCCGAAATCGGCCACAATGCCTTCACCTGGAAACGCTTTCGATATTGCTGTGTTCTTCCAATGCGGCACGTATCGAACGATACACAGTGTCACTGGTGGCGACGTCGATCAGGCCGATGCCACGCACTGCGACTCCGAATTCGGGACCGAGGCGCAGGTGAGGCCCTTGGCCTGACGCAATCCGCCGTCAGTCGCGCGGTAGCCCGCCTCGAGTTCCACGTGGGGGTACGCCTGTTCCGTCGCACCGCCCGCTCCATCTCGATGACCGACGAGGGCCTGGGTGCTCCCGGACTGGGCCGAGGAAACGTATCCCCTATACGCGTACCATCATTCCGCACAACTCATGTCAGCCAAGGTCCGGGCCTTTTTGGACTTCGTCATCGCACTGACGCGCGAGTAACGCAGGAAAGCGCGGGAGGTTCGGTTGCACCTCCTGGAAGACGAACAGGATGTCCTGAGGTGCAAGGTCTAGGCGCTCGCCGAACAGTCTGACCGCTTCGTCCGCAATGGCGGCGGCGGTTCCTGCCGGCCTCCCGCTGGAGATGACGACCTCAACGACCATGAACCGATCGGTTCTCTCGGTTGCGTAGTCGGGAAAGCAGGGATCGATCAGAAGGTCATCCTGGTCGACTTCGAGAAAGCGGTGAAAGAGGTCGGCGCGATGATAGCCGGCAGCCACCTGGGCTTCCAACATTGCCTCCGATAAGCGGGACTTGTCGGCGGCGCTGAGACCGCGCCGGACAGTGAAGGTTACAAACGGCATGTTCGGTCTCCATGGTAAGGAATGTGCTGAGCTTCGCGAATGCAGCGACAGCGACTCACAATGGCCGCACGCCCGCGGCGAACAACTCACTGCATGAGTTCAAGCTTCGAGCAGTGTGGCGACAGCAGGCGAACGCACGATGGTCCCGTCACGCACGAAGACCTCGTGGTTGTCCTCGATGCTGTCAAGGTCGTAAAGATAGTTGACCATGATCCCGAAGGATTCCTGGATCGCGCGGCGTGCGGTGTTGCCGAGCCAATTGATGCGTTCGAGCCGTGCGCCGTTGCCGAGGTGAAAGCGCGCTACCGGGTCGACGCGGATTTCGGGTGACGGCGGCCGGGTCAAATAAAGCGCGCACTGCCGCATCAGCGCGGGGCGCATTTTCTCGCTCTGCGCCAAGTCATGCCACCAGCCGTCGTTTTCCAGTTCGGGCAACAATGCACGGTCGGGACCGCTTTCTTCCGCCAGCCGCTGCATGAGCCAGCGCCGGAAGCCAGGCACCGGTGACAGGGTAGAGAAGCGCTTCAGCTGCGGCAGCTCCGCCTGCAGCTCCTCGACCACCTGCTTGATCAGGAAGTTGCCGAACGATATTCCACGCAGGCCGTCCTGGCAGTTGGAGATCGAATAGAAAATCGCCGTGTCCGCACGCGCAGCTTGCGCCTGTGCGGTCTCTTCGTCCTTTCCCCGCGCGAGCAGCGGGGGCATGGCTGCGGCCAATCCCTGCACCAGCGCGACTTCCACGAAGATCAGCGGCTCGCCCGGAAGCGCGGGATGGAAGAATGCAAAGCAACGCCGGTCGGGCGCAAGGCGCCGACGCAGATCGTCCCAGCCCGTGATCTCATGCACGGCCTCATAGGCGATCAGCTTCTCCAACACCGCCGCCGGGGACTGCCAGTCGATTCGCCGCAGCTCGAGAAAGCCTCGGTTGAACCAGGAGGAGAGGAGATGCCGCAGGTCGGCGTCGAGCAGCTTCAACTCAGGCTCTTCATGCAAGTGCGCGGTGAGCTCGCTGCGCATCGCGATCAATGCGCCGGTGCCGCCGGGTGCCATGTTCATGCGCCGCAGCAGTTCCTGCCGGGGCGGATCGGCGGCCTGCGCGAGCGCGGCCGCGGCTTCCGCCGTGGTTTCGGCGAGATAGCGCTCCGCTGCCCTGCGCAGTGCCGCTCGGTCGGGCTGAAACTCACTCGCCAGATAGCGCTGAAAGCGGTGCCGGCCTTCCGGGTCGAGGGCGAGCAGCGCCTGGTGCAGTTCTCGCGCGACCTGCGCGCCGGACGCCTCGCCCCGTTCCGACAGCAGTGTCACTGCGAGCCGCTCCACGTGCTCGACCGCTGTGGGCTTCGAGCTGGGCAGGCCACCTAAGATTTGGGTGCTCGGGGTCACAATTGTCTCCTATCCTCAATGAGGGACCGTGGCAGGCCGGAATTTCGCCGGCGGAGCATAGAGTCCGCCTGACGCCGCCACGAGGTCGTCGATGGTGTGGGCCGCGAGCCAGACGCGGGTTGCGGTGTTGACATCGATGCCGAGATCGGCGGGGAACATCACAATGCCCAGGCGGCGCAGACTGTCGCTTGATTCGGGCGACTGTCGGCTGCCGAACTCAGTATCGCCGGCGACGGCCCGCAATGCGGCTTCGCGCTGTTGCGGCGATCGGCAGCGCAACAGGTTGGCCACGGCGCGTTCGGTGACAACATGGGTGACGTCGTCGCCATAGATCATCACCGGAGGAAGCGCAAAACCGGCCGAGGCTGCCAGATCGAACGCGTCGAGCCGTTCGACGAAGCTCGGTGCGCCTGTCGGTTGATGGGTCTGAACCATCTGCACCACGAGCTTGCGACCGCGCAGGCTCTCGCCCGCTTCCTGACCTGCGAGCAGCCAAGTGGCACTGTCGTGGCGGCGGCCGCGTGGGTCGGCGCCCATATTCGGCGCGCCGCCGAAGCCCGTGATCCGGCCCTTTGTTGCCGTCGAGCTGTTACCCTGCGCGTCGATCTGTAACGTGCCGCCGATGAAGAGGTCGCAGGCGTATTGCCCGGCGACCTGTGCGAGTGCGCGGTTGGAACGTAGATTGCCGTCGGCGCCGACTGGGAATATATCCGCACGACTCGAGACGTAGTGTTCCATGCCCAACTCGGAGCCGAAGCAATAGACGCTGTCGACGAAGCCGGCCTCGATCGCCGGGATCAGGGTCGGGTGCGGGTTCAGTACGAAATGTTTGGCTATCTTGCCCTTGAGACCGCGCTGGGCGGCGTAGGTTGGCAGGATCAGTTCGATCGCCGCGGTCGCGTAGCCGATGCCGTGATTGAGCCGCCGCACTTGGTAGGGTTCATAGACCGCGGCAATCGCCATCATCGCCATCAGTACGTTCTCGTCCCTGATCTTGGCGGGATCGCGCGTGAATAGCGGATCGATCAGATAGGGTTTCGGGCTCGGCACCACGACATCGACCCAATCGCCGGGCACGTCGACCCGCGGCAGCCGCTCGACGATCTCATTGACCTGCGCAACGACGATGCCCCCATGGAACGCCGCAGCCTCGGTGATGGTTGGCGTATCTTCGGTGTTCGAGCCGGTATAGAGGTTGCCGTCGCGGTCGGCCTTGTCGGCGACGACAAGCGCGACCTGAGGCGTCAGGTCCACCAGCAACCGGGCGTAGAGTTCGAGATAGGTGTGGATCGCGCCGATCCTGACCGCGTGCGCATCAACGAGCTTGGCAAGCTTGCGGCTTTGCGGCCCCGCGAAGGCAAAATCCAACCGTTTCGCGATACCGCGTTCGAACACCTCGAGATGGTCTGGCAGCGCCAACACCGACTGCACCATGTGCAAATCGTGCACCCGTGCCGGATCCACCTTTGCCAGAGCCGAGGCGAGAAAATCCGCCTGCTTTTGATTGTCGCCTTCGATGGCCACGCGGTCTCCCGACTCGATGATTGCTTCGAGCAGCCGCGTTGCTTGATCCGCGGGGCAAACTTTCCCGCTCATGGCGCCAAGCTCAGCAGCCCGTGCGAGGCGGGAGGCACGGTCGGTTCCGCCTCTTGGTGTCGTTGACATGATTGACCTCCTTCCCTCTGTTCCAGGAGCAAAGATAGGAGGTCCTAATTGATTATAGAAACGATATTTTCTAATATAATTGATCGGAATAAGAGATCAATCGCATGCTGAGCTTTGAGTTGCTGCGTACGTTTGTTGCCGTGGCCGATTGCGGCGGTTTCCACCGCGCGGCGGAGCAGCTCAACCTGACGCAATCGACGGTAAGCCAGCAGATCAAGCGGCTTGAGCTCGAGACGAAACGGTCCTTGTTCCAGCGGACGACGCGCAGTGTCGCACTGACGGACGATGGCGAGATGCTGCTCCACGACGCGCGCCGACTGTTGCAACTTGAAGAAGCGGCCCGTCATCGCCTGGCAATGCCGCGGCTGTCGGGCACAGTGCGTCTCGGCGTGGTCGAGGAAGTCGCCGGGGGCTCGCTGCCATCGGCGCTCGGCCGCTTTGCCGCGTTCCATCCCGGCGTGAAGCTCGAGGTGCAGATCGGCGTCAGCGCGGGATTGATCGAGCAACTCAACGCAGGGCGGCTTGATCTCGTGTTCGCGAAGCGCCCGCTCGGAACCTCGAAAGGTCGTCTGGTGTGGCGTGAGCCGCTGGTCTGGGCCGCAGCCGACACGTTCGACCTGGTTCCGGATGCGGCGCTGCCGCTGGCCCTGTATCGCGAGCGATCCGTTTCTCGCGAGGCTGCGCTCGCCGCGCTCAACGACAGCGAGCTTACTTGGGAGATCGTCTATACCAGCCCCAGTTTGACAGGCGTGCGCGCGGCGGCGCTCGCGGGCCTCGCCATCACCCCGCTGCCTGCCAGCGCGCTGATCGCAGGCTTGCGCATTCTCGGTGTGCAAGAGGGCCTGCCGCCTCTTCCAGACCTTGAGTTCGCGATCTATGAGAAGGCGCGGCCCGACAAGGCCGCCGCGGCGCTTGCCGCAGCTCTGATGGCTTTGTCGAGAGGTCCATCGCGTCCGACGATTTGAAGGCGGCGTGCCAACCTTGCTGACGTGCTAGGCGGGCGGAAAATTGCGCCGCATCTATTGCGCGAGGCGCGGCGTCGTAGCGCTAGTCGGGAGCGGATGAAGCTGAAGGAACGCCGCTGTGGCCTCGCGCGCACGTCCCGCGATTTCGCGTGAGTTCGGCCGCTCGGCGACGCCGAGCAGCAGGCTGACCAGCAGATTGCCCCACAGTAAACCGCCGAACTGTTCGGCAAGTTCCGCAGGACGGCCATTGAGAAGTCCGGACGCCCGAGCCCCGCCCATGATTTGACGCAGGGCGGCACGACTCGTTTCGCGCCCTATGGAGTCAAGCGCTTGTGCCACCTCGGGCGAGTGGACCGCCTCGCTGATCGCCAGTCGGAACACCGCAATGACCGTCGGATCGGTTATCTCGCGGACGACCTGCGTCCCGAACGCAGCCAGTACTTGTGCCAAGGCCTCGCGATCCTGCGGCACGGGCAAGTCGGCGGGTACTTGCAGGCGCGTGGCACGGTCGCTGATGCAGGCGATCAGCATTTCCTGCTTGTTGCCCACCAGCGCGTACAGTTCTCGCTTCGAAACGCGTGCCCGCGTGGCGATCTCTAGCGTGCTGGTCGCGGCGTAGCCGCTCTTCATGAACGCTGCGAAGGCTGCGTCGAGGATGCGCGCGCGCACCCCAGTTTCGTCGCGGCCTTCCTGAAGCTCCTTTGGCGGCGATACCGTGGTCATCATCGTCTCCCTTGACATTCGGTACCGCATAGTACCAGAATAGCTCGACCCGTTGGTACCAGTGGGTACCGAACACCGCTAGGAGACAACCATGCTCAAACCCAAGATCCTCGTGACCGGCGCGACGGGGAAGACCGGCAGCGTCGTCGTTGCAGAACTGCTGAAGGCCGGCTATCCCGTTCGCGCCCTGGTGCGCCGAGAAGATGGCCGCAGCGCGCGACTGAAAGCGCAGGGCGCCGAGATCGCCGTTGCCGATCTGAGCGATGCGGAGCGCGTCGCCGACGCGCTGAAAGACATCCAGCGGGCCTACTATTGTCCGCCCTTCAATCCGTACATGATCCAGGGCGCGGTCGCCTTCGCAGTCGCCGCCAAGGAAGCCCGGCTCGAGCAGATTGTCGGCCTGACCCAATGGCTGGCGAGCCCTTCGCATCCCTCGCTCATGACCCGCCAGCACTGGCTCGTCGATCGATTGTTCTCGATCACGCCCGGAGTGGCACATACGATCGTGAGGCCGGGCTTCTTCGCTGATGACTACCTGGTGACGATTGGGGCATCCGCGCATTTCGGCATCTTTCCTTGGATCTTCGGCAATAGCCGCAACGCGCCGCCGTCCAACGAGGATATCGCGCGAGTCGCCGTCGCGGCGCTGATGGATCCTGCGCGGTACGCGGGAAAAAGCTACCGCCCCACCGGACCGGAGCTGCTCGGCGCGGAGGACATGGCCGGGGCCGTAGGCCGAGCCGTTGGGCGATCAGTCAAGGTGGTGCCGACCCCGACCTGGCTGTTCATGAAGGCCGCGCGGATGAGCGGCTACCCCATCGATGAGTTCAGTGGCATTCGCTACTACATCGACGATCACAGGCGCGGCGCTTTCGAGCCGGGAGCGCCCACCACGGATGTGCTCGATTTGACCGGCCGCCCCGCTGAGGACTTCGAGACGATCGCTCGTCGCGTTGCGGCGCTGCCCCGCAACCAGAGGACCTTCGGCAATTGGCTGCGCGAGTTCGCGCAGTTCTTGGTTGCGCCGCTCAGCCCCGGCTTTAATCTCGACCGCTACGACCGCGAGCTGCGCCGCCCGTTCCCCTCGGTGCCGCATTTTGCAACCGACTCGAAGATCTGGCGGCGCGAGCACGCCATCGCCGAAATCGCCAAGCCCGCGGCGTCGGGGCGCGAGGAATTCACTGGAGTCATCGTCAGCCGGGACCAACGGCTGCAAACCTGATCAGGAGAACCCATGCCATCGCAACTCTGGTTTTTTTTGAGCATCGCATTCAGCTTCGTCGCGTGGGGGATAGTCGCCGCCCGATACATCTGGCCGGAGCTCCGGCTCCGGCAGCGGGCGGAAGCGTTGCGGCCTCTGCTCATCCTGCATAGCTTCCGCTTCGAGGGGTTGGCATTCCTGGTCCCAGGTGTCGTTTCGCCCGATCTGCCGGCTGCCTTCGCGCATTCCGCCGCCTATGGGGACCTCATTGCGGCGATACTTGCGCTGCTCTCGCTGGCATCGCTGCCGCGCGGGGCCGGCGTTGTGATCGCATGGATCTTCAACCTCTGGGGCACCGCGGACCTATTGAACGCGTTCTACCAGGCCAACGCCAGCGGGCTCACGCCGGGCCAGTTGGGTGCCGCGTACGTCATCCCGACTCTCGTTGTGCCGCTGCTGCTGATCACGCATGGGCTCGCCTTCCGGATTCTCCTGCAACACCGTGGCGAGTCCGCGGTGCGGGAAAGCCGGCCTACCGGCGAATCGGACGTGCGTGCGGGCCGCGATCGAAAGGTGCGGATCCAGTGAGACAAGAGGTTTCGACCTCGACCCGGAACGTATAGCGCTCAAGCTCCCGGCGCACTTTGTCGACAGCGTCGGCCAGCGAAGGATCGGGGACCGCGAGGACGACGGCTATCGTGCCGCCTGATTCACGTATGTCGATGCCAAGTGCACGACCTTCGTCAAGGCGCGCGGTGACATTGCGAACGCAATGCCGGATGACGTCGAGCCGAAGATCTGGTTTGAAGATCTTGCCGACGGCGGTAAGCGGCATCGCCTCGATGATGCGCACGGTACGGGGAACGGCGGCGCGCTCGGTGATCTGGCCTCGGCAATGGTCCACGAGCTCGGACTCGCTCACCGACACGCCGGGACGTAGCTGCACATAGGCAATGGGTACTTCGCCCTTGTCGAGATCGGGCTCGCCTATCGCAGCGGCGTACAGGACTGCCGGATGCTCCACGAGCGCGGCCTCGATCACGAGTGGATCGATATTGTGCGCGCCGCGGATGATGAGATCTTTCGATCGCCCGCGGTGCCAGACATAGCCGTCGGCATCGATCGTGCAGAGATCGCCTGTATTCAACCATCTCTCTCCCGAAGGCGGCGACTCGAAAAAGAGCTCCGAAGTCCGGGCGGAATCGAGATAACCCGGTGTCACGCATGGCCCGCTGATCGCCAGAACACCGACGGCCCCAGGCGCTGAGTCGGCATCGGCGGTTCGCGTCCCGACCGGCAGGCAGCGGGCCCGATGGTATGGAAACGGGAGGCCGATGGAGCCAATCCGCGGTTCAATCGCACTTGGATTGATTATGAGCCCGCCTTGCAACTCCGTCATGCCCCAACCCTCGCGCAGCGGGACGCCGAACTTCTCGGCGAATTCGCGAGCGACCTGGATCGGAACCGTGGCCCCTCCAGACCAGAATCGAAATCCGGCCGGCGACCGCTTGCCGTTGTAACTTGCCACAATCGCGGCCGCCGTGGTTGGTGCGGAACCCGCGAGCGTCACGCCGTGCGCTTCGACCAGGTCCCAGAAGCGCGCGGTGACGCAGGGGTCACGATACCCGCCGGGACTGACGATGATCATCGTCTGAGCGAACACCATAGAAGTGAGCGAGAGGCAAATTGCACCGCCCACGTGGAAGTAAGGCATCCCGACCGCAACCACGTCTGTGGATCTATTGCCATTCCAGGTCCCGCAGCACCACGCGTTCAGCAACATTCCACGCTCTGTGAGGCGCACGAGCTTGGGCGCTGCGGTGGTGCCGCCGGTGTGCAGCAATGCGGCGGTTCGGTCCAAGTCGTCCGATCGTTCGAACTCGAGCCGTTCGCATGCCGCCGTACCAATCCACCGGCGGAAGAAGTCGCCGCCGGATGCGTGATCGACGCTCCATACCTCGCGCAGCGTCGGCACCATGGCCCGGAGCTTCCCGACCTCGTTCCATGCTCCGGGTCCGTCGGATGCGCTGCCGCAAACGAGAACCGTCGTTCCGGCCGCATTCATGATGTTGGCCACGTGCTCAATACGCAAGAACGGGTTGATCGGGTTTGCGAGGCCGGCGGTCGCACCGGCCCACATCGCGATGAACGACTCCGCAAGGAGCGGCGACAAAATGGACACGACAGGCCGGCTGTTGCCGGAAACCGTATACAGCCGGTTTGCGGTCGCCCGAATCGTTGCGGCCAACTCGGCGTATGTAAGCCGCCGGCTGACGCGCGTCGGCTCGCCCTTATCGAGCACGACGATCGCAGTTTTGCCGGGTGCCGCGGCTGCGGCGTGTTCGATCATGCCGAGTATCGACCAGCTTGGGAGCAGTTCCAAAAACGGCGTGTGCTCGATCGCGCGGACGTCAGCAATCGACGCAACTTGCGCGCGCGCGACGGCTCCGTGCCGCGGCGCTTCGGACCAGACGCTCGCCATGCTCACCCCTTCCTGCTCGACGGCCGTTTTGGAAACGTTCGATTTCCACCCGAAGCCAATGGCAGATTAGCGACGAAGTGTAACAACGGGGGCCACCCGGCGTCTCTCGAACATGGGCAAGCGCCGGGTGTTGCGCGAGTAGGAAGCTGTCGGACAAACGACGACTGGTTTTAGCGCTCAAATTGGCGTAGTAAAGACCGTCGCGCGCAGCTATTCCGTTCCTCAAATTCACAACCTAAGGAGCTTGTCATGAACACGCAACAAATCGCCACGCGTCTCACCGAGCTTTGCCGACAAGGCCAGTTCGAAGCCGCCCAGAAAGAGCTATTCGCCGAGGACGCGGTCAGTATCGAACCGCGCGAAATGCCGGACTTCCCCAAAGAAACAAAAGGATTGCGTGCCATCATTGAGAAGGGCCATAAGTTTGAGTCGATGGTGGAACAAATGCATGGATGCACCACTTCTGCGCCGCTCGTCACTGGCAACGCCATCGCCCTTGCGCTCACGATGGATGTAACCATGAAAGGGCGCGGGCGCGTAAAACTTGAAGAAATCTGTGCTTATGAAGTCAAGGACGGGAAGATAGTATCGGAACAGTTCTTCATGTAGCGACAGAATATATCGCCAGAGACGATAGGTACGCTCAATCGTTACCCGGGAGGTGCGCGACGCTCGCGCACTTACCCGAGGGTGGAGTGGTCGCGTGCAATTCCCGGTCCCGAGGCGATTACCTCGATCGACCGGTGCCTCTTACGCGGTCCCAATTATCTAGCCGCTCCTGATGATCACGCACGTCGCAGCATTCCATTTCGTCATCAGCCGAAGGAGGCTCGCGCTTCACGGTTACTGCGTCTTAGATCGTCGCCTCCGATCATCGATGCGCAGAATAGCGTATGGGCCTCTGACGTCCAGCCGGCGCGAGTGGCGTATAATTCGCGGATAACCTTCAACTGCAACGCAAGGGGCAGCTTCATGTCGCTTCGAATCAATGACACGGCGCCGAACTTCAAGGCGCAAACCACGCAGGGCCCCATCGATTTTCACCAATGGATTGGCGACAAATGGGCAATTCTGTTTTCTCATCCCAAGGATTTCACGCCCGTGTGCACGACTGAGTTGGGCTACATGGCCAAAATCGAGCCCGAATTCACCAAGCGCAACGCCAAGCTTATCGGCCTCTCGATCGATCCGGTGGAAAGCCATAAAGGTTGGGTCAAGGACATCGAAGAGACGCAAGGCGCCACGGTCAAGTATCCGATGATTGCGGATACCGACTTGGCCGTTGCCAAGCTCTACAACATGTTGCCCGCGGACGAGGCGGGCGGTGCGGCGGGGCGCACGGCCGCAACGAATGCGACGGTGCGGTCTGTGTTCATCATCGGTCCGGACAAAAAAATCAAACTCATGTTGACCTATCCGATGACGACCGGGCGCAATTTCGACGAGATCCTGCGAGCCCTGGACTCAATTCAATTGACCGCGAAGCACAAGGTTGCCACCCCGGCGAATTGGAAGCAGGGCGAGGATGTGATCATCTCAGGATCAGTGAGTGATGAGGATGCCAAGAAGATCTATCCCGCCGGTTGGAAGGCTCCCAAGCCGTATTTGCGCATCGTCAAACAGCCCCATTGAGTTGACCGGTCAGCGGCCGGCGTCCGCTGCCGGCCGGGATTAGCCGCGAGCAGTGCTCCGGCTCGATGACCTGCGCCGCAGAACGGCTTGCAGAACCACGGCGTGATTGACCTCAGGGTCACGTGCCGCGTAGACCAAGGTGACGGTCCTGCCTCGGGCAAGATTACGCAACTCGGCAACTCTTGGGTTGCCGGTCAATTCTTTCTTGTAGCGGCCGGCAAATTCCTTGAATCGCTCTGGCCTGTGGCCGAACCAGACTCGCAATTTTGGGCTCGGCGCGATGTCTTTCATCCAATAGGTGAATTTCCCATCGACTTTCTTGACCCCCCTTGGCCAAAGCCGATCGATGAGCACACGAATGCCATCGGCGCGGACAGCGGGCGCATAAGCGCGTTTGAGCAGAATGGCCATTTCCGTACGCTGCGCCCACTACACCATATTCACTCTGGAAGATTGGCGCCCGATCCGCCCATTTCCTTGGGCATGTCTCTGAATTTTGGCTTGCCATCGCGGATCGGCAACACGGACTCCTGATAGTGCACGTGCACACCCGGCTCGAATTTCATCTTGGGCAACATTGCCGCGTAGATATCCACGAGCCCCATGGTTGGATGGTCGGTAAACAAATGACCACCGCACGTCTTGCACCACTTGCGGAAACTTATGGGGGTCTTGTTGTAGGTGCCGATGTTGGCCGCGCCATGGGTCACCTTCAACGACTGCGGGTTCCATAGCGTAAAGGCATTGACCGGACCTGCAGACCACTGCCGGCACGACTCGCAGTGGCAATAACCCATGCCCGCGGGTTCGCCGGAAACCTCGAACTGCACTTCGCCGCAGAAACAGCTGCCCTTGTGGATCTTTTCGCTACTCATCTTGCATCCCCTGTAATATCGAACCAGTTTCGGTACCAAGCATTCTACTGAGCCGTGGCCGACGCTCGAATGACTGCGCGTCCGTCGCTTTTGCTCGAGCGTCCGTGGAGAGGGTGATGGATGCGTTGTCGGATGTGTTACGAGCGGTGCGCCTTACCGGCGCCATTTTTTTCGATGTTCAGGCGTCGGAGCCCTGGGTAGCCGAAACTCCGCCCGGCAAGGCGATCGTAGAGGCGATGTTTCCCGGCTCCGAGCATCTGGTCTGCTATCACGTGATTACACGGGGTAGCTGCTGGGCGTGCGTTCCTGGGGAGCCTCCGACCAGGCTCTGTGCAGGCGATATCATCGTTTTGCCGCACGGAGACACGCATGTGTTATCGAGCACACCCGGTTTGCGCCGAACGCCGGACATGACGTTGTACCGCATGCCGGCTGACGGAAAATTGCCGGTGAGCATATCAATGGGCGATCCGCAAGGCGATGCGGTGCACTTCGTATGCGGTTTTCTTGGCTGTGATGCGCGGCCCTACAATCCTCTTTTGACCGCGCTGCCGCGCGTCATCCTGCTTTCGGGCCAGGCCGGCGGCGCATTGGCCGCGTATGTGCAATTCGCGCTCGCCGAATCGAAAGAGCCGCGCATGGGAGGACAGTGCGTGCTGGGGCGTCTGAGTGAACTCATGTTTGTCGACGTCGTGCGCCACTACCTCGAGACGCTGCCGGCGGATCGGACCGGCTGGCTTGCGGGTTTGCGCGATCCGTTTGTTGGGCGTGCGCTGGCGGTGTTTCATCGCGATCCGGCCCGCGACTGGACCATCGAGTCGCTGGCGAAGAGCGTCGGGCTTTCGCGCTCCGCGCTCGCGGAGCGATTCACACAGTTCGTGGGTCAGCCCTTGATGCACTACATGACAAATTGGCGTATGCAGCTCGCGGCCAATCATTTGCTGAGCGGCATGGACAGCATCGCAATCATTGCCAATCTGGTGGGATATGATTCAGAAGCGGCCTTTAGCCGCGCGTTCAAGAAGGCAGTCGGCGCGCCGCCGAGCCAGTGGCGCAGAAGCCGCAACGAGCAGCGCAGCGCGTAGCAGGTGCCGGTCAGCGCCCAAATAAACGCGGCCCGGTGATCAGGCTTTGCGTGGCGCCAAAGTATTTTTGGCCGCCGTTTCAGGATCCGCTGTAAAGCGCGCCATGCGGCTGACCAACTCGGGCGGGATCTCGGTAGCGCGCCCGGAATCGGCCGAAATGAATACCAACACCTGCTTTACGCTCATGCGCAGTTCGCCATGGTGGGACGCCTCTATGCGCACTTCGCAGGAAGTGCGACCCGTCTTCACCGTCCAAAGATTGAAGGTCAGGCGATCTCCAAAACGTGTCGGCTTCGGAAAATCAACCGTGAAATGCACGGAGGGAGTCAGGAGCTGTTTGTGATGGAACAATCCGGGCGCGCTCGCGGCCAGCCCGTCTTCAAACCAGTCTTCGACGAAATCGCTGATCATTTCAAAATAGCGCGGATAAAAAACCCAGCCCGCGGCATCACAATGTCCGAAACGCACGAGAACCTCACGTTGAAATGCCGCCATTGAGCATCCCCCAGCCGGCCAAAGATGTCCTCAGTATAGGTCTTTACGCCAAAAAGACAGGCGAATTACAGCGGGGTAACACGCCTGCCGATTGGCCGCGTAAGATCGCCACAGCGCGTATTCCCAGCCGAAGCGCGGTTATGAGAATGAAAACAAGGTGACATGTGCCAAAATTTCAATTTGAAGGATCCGCCGCGGCGATCACCGGAGCGGCCAGCGGCATTGGGCGCGCCTTGGCGCTGGAACTGGCCGCCCGAGGCTGCGATGTTGCGCTAGCCGACGTTGATCAGGCGGGGCTCGAATCGGTCGCCAAGGAAATCACTGCAGCGCATGCGCGGCGCGTCACGGTCCGCCATGTGGATGTTGCCGATCCCCAGCAGATTCAAGACTACGCGATCGCCGCCGTCGCGGATTTTCCCGCCCTTAACTTGCTTTTCAACAACGCGGGCGTCGCATTGCTGGGTCAGTTCGACGAGTTCGATCAGGCGCAGATGGCGTGGCTGATGGAGATCAATTTTTGGGGCGTGGTGCGCGGCACGCGCGCGTTCCTGCAACACCTTCAAAGCCGGCCGCAAGCGCACATCATCAATATTTCCAGCATCTTTGGGATCATTGCGCCGGCCGGCCAGTCGGCGTATGCCGCGTCCAAGTTTGCGGTGCGCGGCTTTTCCGAGGCATTGCGCCACGAGCTGGCGATGAACGAGAGCACGGTGAGACTTTCGGTCGTTCATCCAGGCGGCGTGAAAACCAACATCGCGCGCAAGGCCAAAACTGGCGCTCTACTACGGCAAAGCGTCAGCCTGAACGATGTAGGAGATCGTTTCGAGCGCCTGGCGCGGACCACGCCTGCTGCCGCTGCGCAACGCATTGTGCGCGGCATTGAACGCAATGAACCGCGCATCCTGATCGGCCGCGACGCGCAGCTCTTGGACTTCATACAGCGCTTCAAGCCCGCCACTTACTGGGGACTCTTGTCGCGCATCTTTGATCGAATGACGGTCTGAAGCCCGCGGACTTGCGTTAGTTCTGCTGTAGTTCAGTCAGCACTTCTTTCGCGCCGTACACCTTTTCGAGCGCCTCGCGAATGATGGCCGGGTGTACTGCGATCGCGCGATTGTTCTCGGGATTGAACCAGTAGCGGCCGGCGATCGAGTGTATGTTGCCGTCGAACATCAGGCCGACGATCTTGCCGTCGACGTCGATGAGCGGACTTCCGGAGTTTCCGCCGACGATATCATTGCTGGTGGAGACGCAAAACGGCGTACTCATGTCCAGCTGCGCCTTTACGCGCATCCAGCTCTCGGGAATCTTGAAGGGCGTGGAGCCGGTGGCGCGCTCGAATGCGCGATCAAGATGGGTAAATGGCTGCACCGTCGAGCCGTTTTCCACCCATCCCTGCACGGTGCCGAAGTTCAGGCGCGGCGTAAACGTGGCGTCCGGGTACATATTGGTGCCGTAGGCCTTAAAACGAGCTGCCGCGATTTTTTCCGCCGCCTTGATGGTCGGCGCCTCCACTTCGTCTTCGTAGCGCTTGCGGATCGCTCGAGCCTCGCCGTCGATGGAACGCGCCAACGCGATCATGGGATCGTGGGAGGCGTCAACCGCGGTTTTGCCGCCTTCCCAAAGGCGCTTGCGAAAATCGGCGTCGTTCATTTCGGTTTCGGCAATGAGCCGCGCCGCCAATGCATCGGGCGATTCCCTGCTCATCAATCTTCGCACCACCGGGTGGTCCGGCCCCAGCCATTCGCGCATGCGCTCGAGCGAAAAAGAAAGAGTCAGTTGTTCGAATTCGGGATAAACGGGAACCCGCGCGTAGAGATCGCGCTGCAAGCGCGGCAGCTCGGCGTCGGTAAATTCTCGAAGCCGATCCTTGTTCGGCTTTGCGCGTTCTTCGGTGCCCCTGAGCAGCACGCGAGCATTACGGAACAGCGCGCTGCTGAAGCCCGCTGCGTTCTCTATAAAAATATAGGGCAGGTAGAGCGCGCGCTCGCGGCTCGAGGCCAGTTCGATTTCTTTCCACGGATCCGTCCCGCCGAATCCGGCGACCGCACGCAGGGCCTGTTCTGCCCTGGACTTCTCTTCCAACAAGGCGTCATTGTTGAGCGCATCAAGCTCCTTGCGACGCACCTTGATGCCATTCTGCAGGCTGTTGAGCGGCGCCAGGGCAATCCGCTCATCGCCGACGTTAATCTTCCCGAATTGAATATAGCGGCCGCGCAACTCAGAGGCGCGCAGCAATGTAATAGGCAAGGACACATCGCGGTCGAACTCCAGCTGCGATCGCGTTTGCAAACGCTCGGTGGTGCCCGGATCGCCGGAGACGAATACCAACTGATTGGCGTGGGGGCCGGCAAAGTCGATCTGCAGGTAATTCGGTGTCTTGGCCGGCTTGTTGTCCTCGTAAGCCCGGAGAATCGAAAAGTCCAGCGACCAGCGCGGAAATTGAAAGTTATCCGGGTCGCCGCCGAAGGAGGCAATGTCCGCTTCCGGAGCGAAAACCAAGCGAAGATCCGAATAACGCTTGTACTTGTAAAGAAAGTACTGGCCGCCTTGATACAGCCGGACGGATTGGCATACGAGCTTTCCGGACTTCGCGCCGGCGCTCGCCTGCTCGCAGGCCTGTTCAAGAGAGGTCAATAGTTTCTTGCGCGCGGTATTGGCCGCAGCGTCGCCGAGACCTGAATCGGCTTTCAATACGGCGTCGGTGATATTTTCCGTGCCCACCAGGACGTCCGCGTACTGCGCCGGGCAGCGTTGCTCTTCCTTTCGCGCCGAAGCGCGGAAGCCGAGTTCCAGCAGGCTCTGCTCCTTGGAGGACAATTCCGCGAGGCATGACTCCATGCAATGGTGGTTGGTAAGAATCAGACCTTCCCGAGACACGAAGGAGGCGGTGCAGTTGGTCAATCGCAACGTCGAGAGCCTCACGTGATCCAGCCAGGCGGGGGTGATGTCGGCTCCGAAGCTTTGCCTTACCGCGCTTGACGGGAAATTGTCGAAAGTCCACATGCCTTCGTTGGCAAATGCGGGTTCGGACGCCACACATGCCGCCAGCAACAAAAGTCCGCGCATGGAATCCTCGTGTTATCGTTATCCGCCAAAGTCGACACGATATTCTACTGAATTGGCGAGAATCGAAGTCCCAATTCACGCGCCAGCCGAAGTGTGGTCGCGACTCTTTAGTCGAGGGCATTGAAGAACTTGGAACCTCAAATCGACGCCTCGTCCGCGCAAGCGCCAAAGCGAATCGCCTTCACTTCCTTCGCGAATCCGGATTTTAGGATCTACTTTTTGGCCGGCAGTGCGGCGATGATGGCCGACAACATCGAGCATGTGATTTCTTATTGGGTGATTTTTCAAAAGTTTCATTCTCCGGCGCTCGGGGCCTTCGCAGTGGTATCCCATTGGGCGCCTTACCTACTACTTGCTGCCTACACCGGCGGATTGGCGGATCGCTTCGACATTCGCCGCCTCATCCAGGTGGGAATGCTGCTGTTCATGGGCGTATCGGTCGGCTGGGGCGTGATGTTTGCGACGGACTCGACGCAGCAATGGAAGGCAATGGTGCTGCTGGTGATTCACGGCTTGGCCGGAGTCATCTGGATGCCGGCTTCGCAAGTGCTAATTCACCGGATCGTGGGGGCGCAACAAGTGTCCAGCGCGGTTCGGCTCAACGCGACGGGACGGTATTTGGCGTTTTTGGTCGGTCCGGCTGTTGGAGGCCTCTTAATAAGGGCGTTCGGCCCGACCATGGGGATCTTTCTCAATGCACTTATTTATGTCCCGATGTTCGTTTGGCTAATCAGAGCCCCTTATGGCCCGGACCGTGCCGCTGCGCCGCGGCCTCCGGGGATCCGAGGATTCAAGGATATCTGGCTGACTATGAGTGTGGTGCGGCGGAACCCGGTACTGCTTTCGATGACGATCCTGGTAGGCGCTTCGGCCTTTTTCATAGGCAACGCGTACCAGGCGCAAATGCCGGGATTCGCGTTTGATTTGGGGCATGAACGCGCCGCAGATGTTTCCTACAGCATCTTGCTGGCGGCGGACGCGGCCGGCGGTCTGCTGGCCGGCGTGATTTTGGAAAGCCGAGGTCTACTTCCGCCGAGGGTAAGAACGGCATATATCCTTGCCATGCTCTGGTGCTGTGCACTGGCGGGATTTGCCCGATCCCATACTTATACCCTGGCAATCGCCCTGTTATTCATCGCAGGCTTCGTCGAACTCGGTTTTAATTCCATGGCGCAGTCCTTGGTACAACTGAATGCGCCGGCTGAGATTCGCGGCCGGGTGATCGGCGTATTCGCCATGTCCGCGAACGGGCTGCGGACCTTTAGCGGCTTGAGCGTCGGTCTCCTCGGCGCAAGCATCGGCATCCATAATTCCCTAAGTTACAGTGCCGCGGCGCTGCTTTTGTTGTACATCGTGATTTTCGTTACGCGCTACCTCGGCCGACGCCGGCTGACCGCTGTCCCGCCATGAAGCCCGCCGGCGACGTCGATTTCATGCAGCGCGCGCTGCGTCTCGCACAGCGCGCAGCTGAAGAGGGCGAAGTACCGGTCGGCGCCTTGCTGGTGTTGGAGAATGAAGTCATCGGTGAGGGGTGGAACAAGCCCATTGCGAGCCATGATCCGACCGCGCATGCGGAGATCGTTGCATTGCGAGCCGGCGCCATGGCGCTGCAGAATTACCGGCTGGGCGCTGCCACGCTGTATGCGACATTGGAGCCCTGCGTCATGTGCGTGGGGGCGGTGCTGAACGCGCGTATATCGCGGCTGGTATTCGGCGCATGGGATGCAAAGGCAGGAGCCTGCGGCAGCGTCGTCGATTTGCCGCGCGAGCCGCGGCTCGCGCATCGATTGGACGTATTCGGTGGAGTGTGCAGCGAAGAGGCCGCGAGGCTGCTGCGGCAATTCTTCGAAAGTCGCCGCTAATTCACGACGACGGAACGGGGACCGTCGCCCCATGCCCATTCCAACAAATCTCGATAGCCGCGGACGTTGTCAACGTAGCGCACGGGCTCCCATCCTCGCGCATAACCGTTTTCGGTTTTCGTGTACCAGCGCTCCTGTTCGAGCAGGGGGAGAAAGTCCCGCACGTCTTGCCAGGAGTCCGGATCGCGGCCTGCCTTTTGCGCCAACACACGTGCATCTTCCACGTGACCGTAGCCAATGTTATATGCGGCGAGCGCAAACCAGGTCCGATCCGGCTCAGGAACGTGGGAAGGAATCTTTTCGTATACCTGACGAAAGTAGCGGGCGCCGCCAAAGATGCTTTGCCGCGCATCCGAGAGATCCGTAACCTGGGTTTCGTTCGCCGTCTCGGCCGTCAGTTGCATCAATCCTCGGGCGCCCGCCGATGAGGAAGCGCTGGGATTCCATTTCGACTCTTGATAGCCGATCGCGGCCAGCAAGCGCCAATCTTCGCTGCTTTGCTCCGCGGCCTCGACGAACCATTGCTTATAAAGAGGTAAGCGGCTTTGCAAATGCTGCATGAAGCCAGGACCCCTGACAAACTCTGCATCCTCGGAGCGTCCGTAGTAACGATTCACAATGGTGGCAAGTTCGCCATCGAGCTTCAGACGCGCGAAATATTCGCTCATGTCGCGCACAAAGCTCGGATCTAAGTTGGTGGCGGCCCATGCGAGAGGACGGTCTTCCGGGAAGTCAAAGGCGATGCGCAAGTCAGGATGCACGTCGTGCGCCAACGCGAACTCCGTCGAGTCAGCAATGGTGTAGTCAATGGTTCCATCAGCCACGCCGTCCAGCAACGCTTGTGAATTGGTGCTGGCGTTTTCCACCCAGACGAGATCCGGAAACGCGTTGCGCACATCTTCCAGGGTTTTGGCATGCGAACTACCGGCGGCAATCTCCAGATCAGAATTGCCGATTTCGGCCAACGAACCTGGTCTTGGCGCGCCGCGACGATAAATCAGGTGTTCGCGCACATGCTGGTAGGCAGGTCCGAATTCAATACCGGGGACGGCTTGCGTGGGCACCTTCAAACCTGCGGCCGCCAAGTGCGCTTGCCCGGATGTCAGGGCCGCATAGATTTCAGCGTAAGTCCGCATCGGCGTGATCTTGAGCTTCACGCCGAGTTCACCGGCGAATCGTCGCGCCAACTCGAATTCCGGGCCCTCCGCGGCACCATCTGGCCCGCGATAAAACGCGAGCGGGCCCGTGCGCGTCACCACGCGCAACTCTCCCAGCGACTTGATCTGGTGGATCAACCCGGGCACCGGCGTGTAGCTGCTAAGCAGCACGATGGCAGAAATTGCAATCGTCAGCTTCGTCCAGCGCGGCCAATCAATTTGTATGGTTAATCTGCGCACGGTTTAATAATCCATTTGAGTGCCGTGGTGCAGGGCAAGTTCCGGTTCGAGAGGCGAGCCCTTTTCCGATGCGGTAGAATAAACGAATATTTCTTCATGCGAACTCTTGACAAATGCGTTTTTTGTCCGGCTGTCGACTGCGTCAAAGGGAATTTTTGTTTAAGTTAATGCCGAAAAACCTTAAGTAAACGACAAGAATTTTAAGTTAACTGGAGAGGTACCGAAGTGGTCACAACGGCGCCGACTCGAAATCGGATGGTCGGGTAATTCCGGCACGTGGGTTCGAATCCCACCCTCTCCGCCAAATAAATAGGGCCTGTTTTTC
>Ga0210389_10000320_pt1 | contig 47923 bp, 55 predicted proteins | sample IncBWH28OmetaG_FD_160127 | JGI IMG/M metagenome (GOLD analysis project Ga0210389, IMG submission 160127) | Forest soil microbial communities from Barre Woods Harvard Forest LTER site, Petersham, Massachusetts, United States - Inc-BW-H-28-O ... | reverse complement strand
GAACCTCGCGACCCGCCGGTCGGTGAACGGCCCGCCGCCGTCCGTTCCCGGCTCGCGGTCGCTCACCCGCGCCAGCAGTACCGGCAGCGCGCCGCGCCGTACTTCCACGCGCGCGTCCGCCGGCAGGTCGAACCTTCGCCGACCATCGCACCACATAACGGCCCCAGATGTCTGTTGCACGACGCCGGTGTCGCCGTGTTCGCCACCTTGTTCTTCGTTACTATGGTCGCACACTAGTTCTACCGCGAGCGACGATCGCGGCGAAACAACCATTGGTGGCGCGAAAAGCGCGTGCGCGCTGATAGGCACCAGCAGCAGCGCCTCGACCTCCGGCCACACGACGGGCCCGCCCGCCGAGTACGCGTAGGCGGTCGATCCGGTCGGCGTGGCGCACACCACCCCGTCGCAGCCCCAGCGGGACAGCGGCCTGCCGTCGACCCCGATGATCACCTCGATCATGCGCTCCCGGGCGGCCTTCTCCACCGTCGCCTCGTTCAGCGCCCAGGTTCGCGCCAGCTCCGTGCCGTTCGACCGCGCGGTCACGTCGATGGTCATCCGCTCCTCGACCTGGTACTCCCCGGCCACGACGCGGTCGACCGTCTCGGCGAGCCCGTCGGGTTCCGCCTCGGCCAGAAAGCCGACGTGGCCGAGGTTGACGCCCAGCAGGGGCGTCCGGACCGGGCGGGCGAACTCCGCGGCCCGCAGCAGCGAGCCGTCCCCGCCGAGCACGATGACCAGTTCGGCGCCCGCCGCGGCTTCCGCCCCGTCCGCCATCACGTCGGTGGCGTCACACCCGAGTTCAGCCGCCTCGGACTCGGTGACCCGAACCGTGATGCCGGCGGCGGTGAGCCTGCTGATCACGAGCCCCGCGCTGCGCACTGCGTTCGCCCTGCCAGTGTGCGCGAGCACCAGCACGGTCCGCCGTGATTCACCCATCGGGTGCAAAGATATCGGCCCCGGCGCGCGCGCCGCCCGGCGCGGGGACCTAACTGGGCCCCTCCTCGATGGCGCGCTGGAGGTCCGCCTCGTCCAGCGGCGGGCACCCGCGGCGCAGCCACAGGAAATACTCCACGTTCCCCGACGGTCCGGGCAGCGGGCTCGCCGCGATGCCCCGGACACCGAGGCCCAGCCCGCCCGCGGCCTCGGCCACGTGCCGCACCGCGCCCGCGCGGGCCTCTTTATCGCGCACGACCCCGCCCTGACCGACTTTGCCTCGTCCCACCTCGAACTGGGGCTTGACCATCAGCACGAAATCGGCCGACGGGGCGGCGCACTCGGCCAGCGCGGGCAGGACGAGCGTCAGCGAGATGAAGGACAGGTCACCGACGACCAGTTCGGGAGGCGGCGCCACCTGCTCGGGGCGAAGCGCGCGGACGTTGACGCGGTCCAGGACGGTCACTCGCGGGTCGGTCTGCAGCTTCCAGGCGAGCTGCCCGTAACCTACGTCGGCGGCCACGACGTGGGCGGCGCCGGCGCGCAGCAGGACGTCGGTGAAACCGCCGGTAGACGCGCCGGCGTCCAGGCAGCGCTTGCCCGTCACCACGAGGTCGCCGAAGGCGGCCAGCGCCCCGGCCAGCTTGTGCCCGCCCCGGGAGACGTACTCCTGCGCGCCGTCGTTGTTCTCGGCGACCGTGACCGGCGCGTCCCGGCTCACCTGCGTCGCCGCCTTGGCCGCCGTCTGCCCGGCGACCGACACCCGCCCGTCGGCGATCAGCTCCGCCGCCTGCTCCCGTGACCGGGCGAGGCCGCGGCGCACGAGTTCGGAATCCAGCCGCGCCCTGACCGTCACCGGCGCTGGCCCTCCCCGTGCTCTCCGGGGGCACCGCGATCGGTGAAGGACCCCAGCTCGCCCTGCTGGCCCAGCATGCCGGGCTCGCCCGGCCGTATCGTCCGGCCTGGGTCGCCGAGCTCGCCGAGGATCTCGCGCAGCCGGTCGTGCACCGCCTCGAGCACGTCCGGATGCTCGTCGAGCGGCAGCTCGCCGAGCGACGCCAGGCCAGCGATCACCTCGTCGACGCGCGCGTCACCGGTCGTCGGGGGCGCCATCGCCGGTCGTTCGGAATCCATGTGCGCTACTCTACGCACAGGCACTCGGTCGAGGAGTGCCGCGAGGCACTGGAGAAGCTGGCGGGCAGGCTCGCAGAAGTACCGCCCGCCGACCGCGAGACCTATTTCGGCGACCGGTCCATCAGCGTGACGATCCCGGACCTGAACGTCATCTTCGCCACGCGGCTCGGCGCGGGCGACGATCCGGTCCACGAGGTCTCGCCGGATGAGCCGCCCGCCGACATCCGGCTGACCGCCAGCAGCGATGAGGTCATGTCGCTCGCGCAGTCGCCGCTGAACATCGCCCGCGCCTGGATCAACGGGCGGATCAAGATCGAGGCGAGCGTGAAGGACCTGTTCCGCCTGCGCCGGCTGCTTTAGCTCACGCGAGCCGCCGTCGGCGGCGCGCCCAGACCGCGAACAGGGCCGCCAGGACGATGGCGAGCACCACGAGCAGGGCGCCGGCGCCGATCGCCGCCCAGTAGGCGTAGACGACTCGCCCCTCCGGCGGGAGCGCGTTGATCGCGCCGTGCGGCGCGCCGCCGCCGAAGTGCGCGCCCGCCGCGACTACGCCCGCACCGGGCGCCGCCGTCACGGTCTCCGTCGCGAGCTTGTCCGCGTCCAGGACCGCCTGGTAGGGATCTAGCACGCCGAAGCCCACGTCCTGGCTGTAGCCGCCGGCCGGCTTGTCGCGAGCGGAGGCGGCCAGTGCCTGCTCCACCAGCGACGGGGACATGTCCGGGTGCAGCTGCTTGATCAGCGCCACGGTGCCGGCGACGTAGGCGGCTGCGGCGGAAACGCCGTATAGGCCCCAGTCATCATCCGAGCTCTGGGAGAAATCCCCGGGACCCGTGATCACCACCGAGTTGTTCTGGGCCGAATGGCGGACAGATACCAGCTTGCCGGAAGCCGAGTAGTACGGCTTGCCGCCTGGCAGCATGACGCTGGACACGCCGATAACGCCGGGTATGCCCGCCGGAAACAGGTAACCTCCTGGTCCCGGGCCCGCGTTTTCCTCCGGCGCGACGATGACGACGCCCAGGCGGATCGCGGTCTTCACCGCGGCCGCCAGCTGTGTGCTCAGGCCGTCCCCGCTCCAAACCTCGGGGTCGATCTCGATGACGGCCGCTCCGTGGTCAGTGGCATACGTGACCGCCTTGGCCAGCATCGGCTGTCCGGTGTTGATGCTGTTGTCGCCGAAATTGGCGTTCCCGAACGCGCTCGCCCCGCGCTCATCCGAGTCAGCCTCGACCCGGATGCCCAGGATCGCCGCATCGGGAGCGACGCCCGGGGTAACACCGGGTACACCCACGATGAGCGCCCCGGTCAGCGTGCCGAGAGAGTTCTCTAGCGACGCCCGCGGAGCGAAGGCGTAGTCTGGGCCCTCGCCGGACCGGCCCGCGAGGCCGGGAGCCGACGTGTCGACACCGCTGGACAGGACTGCCACGATGACGTCCTTGCCGTTCGCCAGGTGGCCAGCCCCCTTGACGTCGGACTGGAACTGTGACCAGGCATTGGAAGGCACGGAATACGCCGGGCTCGCGGAAGCCGCAAGCGCGGCGGGGGCAGCGCCGAGCGCGGTGACCGCCGCGAGCGCGCCAGTCAGCGCGGCCGCCAGGACCGGAGTCCGGAGGCTCAGCATCGGATGTCCCGGTTCGCGCACGTGTCCGCCGGCGCCGTGAACGTTCCTGTCAGAGAGTTCAAGAGGCCAGTCGGCAGATCGTCCGTCACCGTCTCGCTGGACTGTCCCGCCGGGTCGGGCTTGGTTGCCCGCCCGTCTGCGTATCCCGCCGTGTCGAACAGCAGATACGGACCGGCGACCTTCTCCTCGCTCGACGTCTCGCGAGCCGCGGGCGTGAACCGCGCGGCGATCGTGCCCGGGAAGCTGACTGGCAGCAGGGCGCCAAGCTTGCCGCCAGAGATCTCGCCGAAGGCGCGGTCGGCGGCCGCGGTGCTGCGCATGACCACGAGCCCCACCGACGTGACGGCGGTGCCGGACGGGTCCGCGTAGGTCGCGCGCAGCACCGTGACGCAGCCTGCCGGGTCCAGTGCCCGCGCCGCTCCCTGATCGAACGCCTTCACGCACGGCGCGTCCGGCGCGATGCCGACCCGGACGGCTCGCAGCGCTATCCCCTGGCTGCTGATGTAGCTCACCGTCGCCGGAAAGATCTGCCCGGCGGTCAGGCCGCGCCATTCACGCGCGAAGTACAGCTGCGTCGCGGCGGTGATCTGCGCCGCGGTCGGTTTCCGGTCGTGCACCGTCACCAGGCCGGCCGCGCCGATGCCGATGGCACACACACCCGCCACGGCCAGCAGCCCGACGGCCAGGCGCCGCCGCCAGCGGCGTTCGGGCGGCGGCGGAAGGGGATCGGCCGGGTCGCTATTCAGTTCGTCATGTCCGAGCACTCCGGAATTTTATTATTCCGGACAAGTACCTCATACCTCACGTATCCAAGGTCCACGTCTCCGGCTCCCACGTGGACGGGTCCGGGATCACCGCGGGACGCGTGGGCTTGCGGCGCACCATGACCACGAGCAGGGCCAGCGCGGCCACCGTCAGCACCAGGCCGCCGCCTGCCGCGCCGAAGTACCCGTCCGCCGCGGCCGTGTCCCGGTGCGTCACCTGGATCGGCCCGGGCGTCGCGGCGAAACGCGCGTCCGCCGACAGGTCCTTCGCGGGAGTGAGGCTGGCCAGACGCCCCGCGGCCGCCAGGGCGGCCGCGGCGTCAACCTCGCCCGCGCCCGTGCCGACGTCGTAGCCGCCCGACTGGCGGTCCTTCGCCGTCGTGACCAGCGCCTGCTCGATAAGCGCCGGGCTCAGCGCGGGGTACTTGGACTTGATCAGCGCCGCCACGCCGCTCACGATCGCCGCCGACGGGCTGGTCCCCTCCGCGTCGAGGAAGTCGTTGTCCGGCCCGTCGCCCATCACGCCGACGCCCGGGGCGGCCAGGGTCACGCTGGCGTTCTGCTCGGAGAAGGAGGCACGCTGGCCGTTATCCGAGACCGCCGCGACGGCGATGACGCCGTTGAACGAGGCGGGGTAGATGTACGGGGCGAAGCCGGTGGAGGTGCCGTCGTTCCCGGCGGACGCGACGACGACCACGCCCTCATTGATGGCGTAGGTGACCGCGGTCTGCAGGTAGGCGCTCGGCTCGGCGGAGCCGAGCGACATGTTGATGACCTCGGCCCCGTGCTTGACGGCGTAGTAGATGCCCTGGCCAATGGCGTTCTGGTACCGCGGCTCGGTGTTGTACGCCTGCATGCCAGGCTCGCCGTCGTCCAGGATGACCCGGACGGACAGGATGTTCGACTCGGGCGCCACCCCGACGATGCCGTAGCTGGCATCGGGCCCGTCGCCACGCCCGGCGATGATCGAGGCGATGTAGGTGCCGTGTTCGTGCGGCGGCTGGAAGCCGGGCGGGTCCGTGCCCTGCGTGTAGTCCGGGCCGCTGGTCACCACCCCGCTCGGCAGGTCGGGCGCGTTCGCGGCGACCCCAGTGTCGAGCACCGCGACGGTCACGCCCTTGCCCTCGGTCGACTGCCAGGCCGCCGGGACGCCGATCCCGTTCAGCATCGACATCTCGTAGGACCGGATGTCCGCATACGACGGCGGCGAGAGCGGCGTGTCCCCGGCCAGGCAGGTCCATTCGGCCCCGCCGCAGCGGACCGTGACCGGCTTGGAAAGCCGCCCGACGATGGCGCTGACCAGGTAGTCCTCCGGGTCGAAGACCTCGTCCCGGCGCTCGGTGCCCGCCTGCGCGGGCCTGCCGTCGGCATAGCCGCCGACCGCCAGGACCACGTACGAGCCTGCCTGCTGCGCGTCAGCCGACTGCCGCTGCCGGTCGCCGAACAGCGCGGCGGCCGTGCCCGCGACCGGCAGCGCGTTCAGCCCGGTCGCCGGGTAGTCGCTGGCGGAGACCGTGCCGTAGAAGGTAGACGCGTCGGTGGCGTCCGGGAACGCGAGCACCCCGATCGTGTAGACGATGCCGTTGAGCGCGTCGGCGTAGGTGGCCCGCACCCCCGCCGCGCAGTCGCTGCGGGCCGCGGGGCGCTTGAGGGTGCTGTCGACGGCGGCGGCGCAGCCCCGGCCCGTGCCGATGGCCAGCCGGGTGGCCTTCTCGCTGGTCTGCAGGTCCGTCTCGTACGAGATGGTGGACGGGAAAAGCGCGCCTGCGTCCGCCCGCTCCCAGCGCTGCGCCTCCCCGACCGCGGCGGCGGCGGTCAGCTCGGCGTGGGTCGGCCTGCGCGTCATCAGAGCCCTTGCCTGTACCCCGCTGAATCCCGCGATCGTGAGCCCGAGCGCGGCGACTGTCACGCAAACCGAGATTCCCACTGCGCGCCCCGATGCCACGCAGAAACCTTAGCCGGCAATGATTGACGGCATGGGAGACCTGATTCTGCTGAGACACGGACAGACCGCGTGGAGCCTGTCCGGCCAGCACACGGGCCGCACGGACATTCCCCTGACGGCCGACGGGGAGGCTCGCGCGACCGAACTGGCCCCCGCCCTCGCGCGGCGGCACATCGTCGCCGTCTTCACCAGCCCCGCGCAGCGGGCCATCCGCACCGCGCAGCTGGCGGGCCTGGAAAGCGCCGGGACCGGCGCCAAGCAGGACCCCGACCTGTGGGAATGGGACTACGGCGGCTACGAGGGCGTGACGACGGCCGAGATCCAGAAGGAACGTCCGGGCTGGTCCTTGTGGCGGGACGGGGTGATCCCCGGGGACGCGGAGCACCCCGGGGAGACCATCGAGCAAGTCGGGGCCCGCGTGGACCGCGTGATCGCGCGGGCCGCCCCCCTGCTGCCCGACGGCGACGTGGCGCTGGTCGCGCACGGCCACGTGCTGCGCATCCTCACCGCCCGGTGGCTGGCCCTGCCCCCGGCCGACGGGCGGCTGTTCAAGCTGGACACCGGGACGGTCAGCACCCTTGGCTTCGAGCACGACGAGCACGTCATCGCAACCTGGAACACCCCGCCGGTGTTCTGTTAACCCCGGCCGGGCTCGCCCGGCGATACCGCCCCGGCCTGCTCCGCGCCGTCCCCAGGGGAACGCGGGGCGGGCCGGGTCTCCTCCTGTATCCAGGCCAGGAACGAAGAGGATCCGGCCACGATCGGGACCGCGATGATCTCCGGCTCGTCGTAGCTGTGGCGTTCGGTCAGGAACGCGGCGACCTCCGCGTAACGGTCGGCCGGCAGCTTGAGGAAGACAAACCACTCCTCGGATCGCTCGATCTCGTCGTTCCACCAGTACGTGGACGCAACCGGCCCGGCCACCTGCCCGCACGCGGCCAGGCGCGCCTCGACCACCGCGCGGACGAGCGCCATCGCCTCGGCCCGCGAGTCGGTGGTGGTCTGCACCTGGAGGTAGCCAGTCTCCCCGGCGCTGTTTGCCGCCATGCCTGCGATCGTACGCCGGGTCGGCGATAGTACGCTGACCAGGTTCATTTGAATCACCGGCTCGACTGGGGACGGCACATGGAACTGCTTCATTCCGGCAAGGTTCGCGAGGTCTACGCGGACGGCGACGACCTGGTGCTCGTCGCCTCCGACCGGGTCTCCATCTACGACGTGGTCCTGCCGACCCCCATCCCCGGCAAAGGACGCATCCTCACCCAGATGTCCCTGTGGTGGTTCCGCCAGCTGGCCGACATCGTCCCCAACCACGTGATCTCCGCCACCGACGTGCCCGCCGAATGGGCCGGGCGCGCGATCCGCTGCCAGCGGCTGGAGATGCTCCCGGTCGAGTGCATCGCGCGCGGCTACCTGACCGGCCTGGGACTGGTGTCCTACACCGAAAGCGGCAGCGTCTCCGGCGTGCCGCTGCCGCCGGGCCTCGGCGAGGCGTCGCAGCTGCCCGAGCCGGTGTTCACGCCGACCACCAAGGCCGCCGCCGGGCACGACGAGCCGATGACGTACGCGGAGGTCGCCGGCCTTGTGGGCGAGGAGACCGCGTCGGAACTGCGGCGGATCACCCTTGAGGTCTACCGGCGCGGCGCGACCCTCGCGTCCGAGCGCGGGATCATCGTGGCCGACACCAAGCTGGAGTTCGGCCGCGCGAAGGACGGCGCCCTCGTGCTCGCCGACGAGGTGCTCACGCCGGACTCGTCCCGGTTCTGGCCGGCCGACGAGTACGAGCTGGGCCGGCCGCAGCACTCCTACGACAAGCAGTTCCTGCGCGACTGGTCGACGAAGATCGGCTGGGACCGCCAGGCCCCCGGCCCGGAAGTTCCCCCGGACGTGGTCGCGGCCCTGACCGCCCGCTACACCGAGCTCTTCGAGCGCATCACGGGCGAGTAGCCCGGCTCATAGGCGTTTGGCCCCTCGCATTCGGCCGCCCGCGTTCGGCTCGATGGCGCAATCGCACCGATCCAATTGGATCGTTGGCGCAATCGCACCAATCGCTGCTAGCTCTTCACGCAGGTGTAGGCGCAGTAAAGGCGCCGCTCGAAGCCGACGCTGACAATCTCGAAACCCGCAGCGCCGAGGAGCGGTTCCAGCAGCCAGCGGTAGGTGCTGTACTCGGTGCGGATGTGCTCGGCGTAGTCCGCGGCCGTGTATCCCGCCGCCGGGTCGTCCGCCGCGCCCTCGAACCAGCCCGTGAAGACCTCCGCCGCTTCGGCGGGCTGGAAGTCGTAGGCGAGATCGCGCAGACGCAGCACGCCGCCGGGACGGAGCATGCCGGCGATCCGGGTCAGCGCGATGCCCTTCCAGAAGTCGGGGATCTGGTGCAGCGCGTTGCGCGTGTAGACCCCGTCCAGCGGCACTTCGGGTGCGTAGCTGAGGAAGCCGGCCCGCACGACGTCCAGGTTCGGTATACCCGCGGCCTTCCGCCCCAGTTCCGCGATCATCGCGGGTGATACGTCGACGGCGGTGACGAGGCCGAACCGGCTGGCGGCCGGGATCGCGAACTGGCCGGTGCCGGCGGCGAGGTCCACGACCCGCGACGAGGCGCCGAGTCCGTGCGTCTCGAAAGCCGCCAGGTCCGCCTCCGCGTCCGGGTGCCCCTGCTTGCGGTCGTACCCGGCGATGAAGTCCGCGTCCAGGTGCTCGGGTCCCGCGTGCGCCATCTCGTCAAGCAGCCACGATTCGCTCATCCGCTGATTGTGCGGAGAACACCGCCGCTCCGCGAGTCATTTACAGGCCGCGGCAAGGCCACGACCAGGCGGCCGGCGGGCCGCGGGCCGTAAATGTCCGGCCCCTCCCGGGGCGAGCCGGTAACATTCACGGCAAGTGTGCACGTTAACGCAGGCGTGTCAAGGGGAGGCTCACGGTGTTTGTGTCCCAGGCGAGCAGGCTCGCGGACGTCCGGTACGACATACGCGGACCGGTGCTGCGGCGCTGTCTTCAGCTCGAGGCCGAGGGACACGAGATCATCAAGCTGAACATCGGGAACCCTGCGCCCTTCGGGCTGTTCACGCCGGAAGCGGTCCTGGAGAAGGTGACCGCCAGCATCGCCGGGTCCCAGGGGTACAGCGACGCGCGGGGCATCTTCACGGCGCGCGAGGCGGTGGCCCGCTACTACCAGCGGCGCGGCCTGTCCGGCGTGAACGTCGACGAGATCTACCTCGGCAACGGCGTGTCCGAGCTCATCGTGATGTCCCTGCAGGCCCTGCTCAACCCGGGCGATGAGGTGCTCGTGCCGAGCCCGGACTACCCGCTGTGGACCGGGGCGGTCAGCCTGTGCGGCGGACGGGCGGTCCACTACCGCTGCGCCGAGGACCAGGACTGGAACCCCGATACCGACAACGTCGCGGAGCTGGTCTCCGACCGCACCAAGGCGCTGGTCATCATCAACCCCAACAACCCGACCGGGGCCGTCTACTCGAAAGAGACCCTGGAGCGGCTGCTGGAGATCGCCCGGCGACACCAGCTGCTCGTGCTCACGGACGAGATCTACGACCAGATCCTGTACGGCGGCGCGGTGCACCACAGCGCGGCGGCGCTCGCGCCCGACCTGCCGGTGCTCACGCTCGGCGGCATGTCGAAGTCCTACCGGCTGGCCGGGTTCCGCTCCGGATGGCTGGTCATCTCCGGCCCGCGGGAGCCGATCGCCGAGTACCTCGAGGGCCTGGACCTGCTGGCGAACATGCGGATGTGCCCGAACGTGCCGGCGCAGCACGCCATCCCCGCGGCGCTGAACGGCGAAATCGACATCACGCCGCTGCTCCTGCCTGGCGGCCGCCTGCGTGACCAGCGCGACCACGCCTGGGAGCTGCTGAGCGCGATCCCCGGCGTGGACTGCTACAAGCCGGCCGGCGCGCTGTACCTGTTCCCGCGCCTGGACCCCGAGGCCCACAAGATCTCCGACGACCAGAAGATGTGCATCGACCTGCTCGAGCAGCAGCACGTCCTGGTGACCCACGGCACCGGTTTCAACCTGCCCAGCACCGACCATCTGCGCGTCGTGTTCCTCGCGCCGGTCGAGACGCTCCAGGACGCCATCGGCCGCCTCGCGGAGTTCCTTTCTACGTACCGTCAGTAGGACGCGCCCGCGCGGGTGCACAATACCGTCATGCCTACTCACGTAGCGCTGTTGCGGGGCATCAACCTGGGCGGCAAGAACAAGGTCACGATGGCGGACCTGCGCGCCATCGTCAGTGAACTCGGGCACGCCGACGTATCGACGTACATCCAGAGCGGGAACGTGCTGTTCACCGGACCGCCGGGCGCGGACACGGACGAGGTCGCCGGGGAAATGTCCGCCGCGATCCTCGCGAAGCTGGGCGTCCGCTCCCCCGTCGTCGTGGTGACCCGCGACGAGCTGGGCGCGATCATCACGGCCAACCCGTTCCCGGACGAGGAAGACCCCCGGCGCCTGCACGCCGTCGTCCTCAGCGCGCCCCCGGAACAGGATCTCCTGGACCGGATCGCCCGCGCGCAGTCCCAGTCCGAGGCGAAGGGGTCGGCGGCCGCGGTGGGCGCGGCGGGGCGGACCCTGTACCTCCACACGCCAGAGGGATACGGGGGCAGCGACCTGTCGGCCGCGGTCTTGCGCATCGTGAGCTCGCCGAAGACGGGGACGACCGGAACCGCGCGCAACTGGGCCACCATGCTGAAACTGGCGGCGCTATGCGGGTGAGGGACCACCGACGTGATGGCTGAAGGGTTGGATCGCTAGAATCACGGCCGTGATTCGGCGTGCGGTTCTTGTGACAGGCGGGTCCCGGGGCATCGGGGCGGCGATCGCGCGGGCCTTCGCGGAGCGCGGGGACCGCGTGGCAGTGCACTACGGGACGTCCGCGGCGAGCGCGGAGCGGGTGCGGGACGGCCTGCCGGGCGACGGGCACGTCGCGGTGCGGGCCGATATGGCCGACCCCGGTGCCGTCCGCGCCATGGTCGACTCGGCGGCCGAGCGGCTCGGCGGGCTCGACGTGCTCGTCAACAACGCCGGCGTCTATCTGGACCAGCCCGTGCTGGAGACGTCGTACGAGGACTGGCAGGCCGCCTGGCGGGCCACGCTGGACGTCAACCTGGCGGGCGCGGCCAACGCGACCTGGTGCGCGGTGCGGCACATGGTGACCGGCGGGACCGGCGGGCACGTGGTCAACGTCGGATCGCGCGGCGCCTACCGCGGCGAGCCGGCGAACCCCGCTTACGGGGCGAGCAAGGCGGGACTGCACGCCTTCGGGCAGTCGCTCGCCGTCGCGCTCGCGCCGCACGGCATCACCGTCGCCTCGGTCGCGCCCGGGTTCGTCCAGACCGACATGGCGACCGGGGTGCTCTCCGGGCCCGGCGGGGACGCGATACGGGCGCAGAGCCCGTTCAACCGCGTGGCCGACCCCGCGGAGATCGCCGCGGCCGTCGTCTACCTCGCCTCGCCGGAGTCGACCTGGGCGAGCGGCGCGGTGCTCGACCTCAACGGGGCGTCCCACCTGCGGTAATCCCCTGTCCGCGGTAATCCCGTCAGCAGGGACCGTACTCGGTGAGGACCCGCCGGGAGATCGTGCCGTGGCCGACCTCGGACCCGGCCCAGAGCGTGATGCGCTGGCCCGCGTCCAGGAACGCGGGGGCGTCGTCGTCGAGCACGGTGATCGTCACCACGTGGCGGTCCCCCGGATGCAACGGTTTCCCGTCATCCCAGCAGAGCTCGGCCGGGAAGCTTCTCGACCGGGCCGGCGCCCGCAGGGAACTCGCCCGGACCATCAGGTCGCGGGTATGGCAGTGATACTCCGGGTCCGCGTGGGACGCGTGGCCGAACGGCCGGCGTTCCCCCTCCGGATCGAGCGCGATGACCGCCCGGTACCTGACTTGCCGCATATGTACCACCCCTCGTGAAGTGGGCCATCTGCTTGCACGTCGCAAGTATTAACTGTAACGATACCCACGGTAACTGGGAGAACCCTGCGTGGAATCTTCATTGTTAGCTAACGTGACCGGGGTCACCGTTCCACCGCAGCGGCAGCGCGTCGACGCCGTAGATGCCCTCGATGTTGCCGAGCTTCGCCTCGCCGTCAAGGGCGAGACCGGGCATCCGCGGGGCGAGGAACGCCAGCGCCTCCTCGAGCTCGGCCCGGGCCAGGTTCACGCCCAGGCAGTAATGCGCGCCCGCGCTGAACGTGAAGACCTTCCCGTCGCGCGGCGCGGTGATGTCGAACGTCTCGCCGCCGTCCTCCTCGCGGTTGGCCCGCTCGGCGCAGACCGCGACGATCGTGCCTGCCGGGAACGTTATGTCACGGTAGGTGACGTCCTCGGTGCAGATCCGGGCAGTGAGCGGCGCGACCGGCTCGAACCGGACGATCTCCTGCACGGCGGCCGGGGCGCGGGCGGCGGGTTCGGCGGCCAGCCGCGCCCACTGGTCAGGGTGGCGGGCGAACAGCAGCATCCCGTGCGACAACTGACCTTGCGTGGTGTCGATGCCCCCGGCGATCACGTTCAGGATGAGGTTGACGCACTCGTCGTGCGAGAGGCGGTCCCCGTCCTCTTCGGCCTGCGCGATCATGCTGATCAGGTCGTCGCGCGGGTCCTGCTTACGCTCCGCGACCAGCTTCTCCACGTAGTCGTAGGACTCGACGGCCGCGCGCTCGATCTCCGGGATCTGCGTGGACAGCGCCTGGATGTCGAACTGGCGCTGCACCATGTTCGCCCAGTGGAACAGCCGGGGGGCGTCCTCGACCGGGGCGCCGAGCACGGCCGCGACCGTCCGGGACGGGTACTGCCGGGCGAAGGCCGAGACGAACTCCGCGCTCGTGACGCCGCCGGCGGTCATCTCGTCCCACAGCCCCGCCATGAACTCCCGCATCACCGGCCGCCACTTGTCCGCCGCCCGCGGGGTGAAGGCGTGCCCGACGAGCGAGCGCACCCGCCGGTGCTTGTCCCCCGTCAGGTTCAGGATGTTGGCGTCGATGTGCGCATAGAGCCTGCCCGACGTGATCCCGAAGATCTCCGCGATCTCCCGGCCCGGGAACGCCGTCGCCTTCGACCGGAGGAAGAAGTCGCCCGATTCCCGGTCCAGCACGATGAACGCGAGTGGCGAGTGCGCGAGCCAGTTGCGCGCGCGGGCCTCGGCGAGCAGCCGGTGGTAGGTATCCGGGCCGAATCCGGGCGACATGTAGTCGATCTCGGGCAGGTCCAGCTCAGTGACGACCGTCATGACCGCAGATGCTACGCGCGAGTAACCGCCATCGGCTAGGGACGGGGGCAGGTAGAGGCCGGGTGGAGACGCCGGCCCCGCGACGTCAACCTCGCCTCAACCCGCGCGCCGGCGCGCGGCCCGGTGGCTTCCGGTTACCTTAGTGCCGTGCTCCGAATCCTGTCCGGGGGCATGCTGGACTTGCGCCCGTCACGCTCGCCGGCGATGCTCCCCCTCATCCGGATGGCCGTCATCGCGGCGGCCCTGGCCACCGTGCCGTTTACGACGCCGCACTTCTTCGGCGGCGCGCGCGGCGTCGCGGACACGATCGCCCTCGCGCTCTGCGTGATCGCCTGGCTCGTCTGGCTGTTCGCGGACAGAAACGAGCGCGCCGTCACCCCCGCGATGATCGTGCTGGGCGGGGCCGGCGGGGTGCTGGCCGGGCTGTCCTCGCTCAGCCTGGCGATGGCGATTGGCTGCGTGGTCACCGCGTCGGCGGCCATCCGCATGTCGCCCGACCATTCGTTCGCGGTCACCGCGGAGACCTCGGCCGCCTTCCTCCTCGCGGGGCTGATCGCCGGAGCGTCGGCCGCCACGCTGATCGGGTACACGTGCGCGTTCGTGGGACTGTGGGCGCTCGGCCTGACCAGGCACCAGTCCCTGATGCGGGCCGAGGAGGCGGAACGGCGGCTGGAGCAGACCCGCCGTGCCCGCGAGGCCGAGACCCAGGCGGCCGCGCTGACCGAACGGGCCCGGCTCGCGCGTGAGATCCACGACGTGCTCGCGCATTCCCTCGCCGCCGTGTCCGTGAACCTGCAGGCCGCCGAGGGCCTGCTGTCGGGTCTGCCCGACCAGGGCCCGGAACTGGCGAAGGCGCTGGAGTGCATCGAGCGGGCGGGCGTCTTCACCCGGGAAGGGCTGACGGAAGCGCGGCACGCGATCAACGCCCTGCGCGACAACACGTCCCCGCTGCCGGAACAGCTCGAGGCGCTCGCGACGCGGTACGGGGCGGCCGGCGACGCGCAAGCCGCCTTCAGCCTGATCGGGTCACCGCGCCCCGTGCCCCCGGACGTGAACCTGACGACGTACCGGGCCGCGCAGGAGGCGCTGACGAACGCCCGCAAGCACTCCCCCGGCCAGCCGGTCCGCCTGCGCCTGGAGTTCGCCCCGGCCGAGATAACGCTGCTGGTCACGAACCCGCTGCCGGACGCCGCCGCTCCCTCCCCCGCTGCACCCGGCTCGGCCCCGCCGGCCGGACGGCCGCCGCTGGCCAGCACCGGAGGCGGTCACGGCCTGACCGGGCTGCGCGAACGCGCCGCGCTGAGCGGAGGAACGCTCACCGCGGGCCCGGCTGCGGGACAATGGCAGGTATGCCTGAGGATTCCGGCGTGAGCGCGGAGAGCGCCACGGTCACCGTCGTCGTCGCCGACGATCAGTCCGCTGTACGCGAGGGCCTGGTCCTCCTGCTCGGCACGCTGCCGGGCATCGCCGTCGCGGGCGAGGCGGCGGACGGGGAGGCGGCGGTCGGGCTGGTGGCGGAGCTGCGCCCCCAGGTCGTGCTGATGGACCTGAACATGCCCGGCTGCGACGGGGTGGCCGCGACCCGGCGGATAAAGGCCGAGTACCCGGGCACGCGCGTCGTCGTGCTGACGACATACGCGGACGATGAGTCGATCATCGGCGCCTTGCAGGCAGGGGCGCTCGGCTACCTGACCAAGGACGCGACCAGGGCGGAGATCGGCCGGGCCCTGCAGGCGGCCGCGGCGGGCCAGGCCGTGCTCGACCCGCAGGTCCAGCAGCGGCTGCTCTCAGCCGCGGCACGCGCCTCGCAGGTACCCGCCGCGCCGGTATCCGCCGTGCCGGCGCCCGAGGCGAGTCTGGCCGGGGGTGCTGGAGCTGTCGGCGGTGCCGGGGGTGTTGACGCCGAGGATGACCTGACGCCGCGCGAGGCGGAAGTCCTCCGCCTCATCGCGGAAGGCCAGTCGAACCGCGAGATCGCCCGGACGCTGTTCGTCAGCGAGGCGACGGTCAAGACCCACGTGAACCGGATCTTCGCCAAGACCGGCTCCCGGGACCGCGCCCAGGCCACACGCTACGCCTACACCCACGGCTACACCGCCCCCTGACGGTGCTGCACGTCCCCGGGCTTCCCGGGCCATTCGCGCTCCTCCCCGCGGCTCCATAGCGCTCGATGTCACATCACCCGCCTTCCTAGGACGCTCGATGTCACGTCGGTCCCCTTCTACGACACTGGATGTCACATTAGGCACCTTCAGAAGGGGATCGGTGTCGCATCGACCCCGTTTCACGGCATCGAAGCCCAGATGCACGGCATGCAGTTGAGGATGGGTCAACTCGATACGCGAATGGGCACGATCGAGAACCGGATGGGCACCATCGAGACGAGAATGGACGGCCTCGATAGCAAGGTCGACCGCCTTGATAGCAAGGTCGAGCGCCTCGACACGAAGATCGACGCCGTCGCCGAGCGGCTGGACGGGAAGATAGACGCTCTCGCCGGGCAGGTCAGCATCGTCATCGGCCTGCTCAACCAGGGCAGGTAACCACAGGGCACGGGCCGGCCGCTCTCCGGAGAGCGGCCGGGCCGGGCCCTAGGCCAGGATCGTCCAGCTGTGCGCCGGCACGGTCAGCGGATCCGCGGGCGCCGGGCCCGGTTCCGGCGTCTCGGCGACCGCCAGGTCGCCGGCGTCCACACCGAACGTGTGCTCCGAGTCGCCCGTGTTCAGGAGCAGGAGCACCTGCTCGCCCGGCGCGGAGCCGACCGCCCGCAGCGCCATCGCCGCGGGCGTCAGCTCCTCGGCGGCCGTTCGCGCCCGCACGAGCCACGGGTGCCGCCGCCGGAACCCGATTAGCCGCTGATGCGTCCGGTACACCGGCCACCCGTCCGGCAGGAGGTCCGCGGGGGCCGCGGGAAAAGCGGGCCGTATCTCATCGTCCCCGCCGGCCCGGTGTTCCTTAATCCCGCGAAAAGCCTGTTCGTCCCCGTAGTAAATGCTCGGCACTCCCCCGATGCACAGCAAGACCGCCACCGCGTGACCGATATGCCGCTCATCATCCAAGACTGACGCCAGCCGCGTCACGTCGTGGTTCCCGACGAAAGTCTGCGGAAGCAGTCCGCTGTCGAGATAAGCGTTATGCCGCCCGAGCGCGTGATCGAGTTCGAAGAAATTCCGGTCGTTCAGCGACGACCAGATGGCCTTCCACACTTCGTACTGCGTAATGGAGTCCAGGCACGCTTCCGCGGCGTACGCCGCGTAATCACCGTGGATCATCTCCCCCAGGAACCACGCGTCGGGGAAGTCCGCCCGCACGGCGGGCACCGCCTTCGCCCAGAATCCCGGCGGCACCGCGTAGGCCGCGTCGAGGCGCCATCCGCCCGCTCCGCGTGCCAGCCAGTGGCTCAACACCTCGATGACGTACCCGAGCACGGCCGGCTCGTCGTGGTCGAGTTCGACCAGGTGCGAATGACCTTCGAAGACGGACCAGCCCGAGCCGTCGCCGGCCCGCTTGAACCACCGTGCGGCCGGGGTACCCTGACCGCCGTGGAGCGCGGCCTGGAAGGCGGGGAACCCGCGGCCGACGTGGTTGAACACTCCGTCGAGGATGAGCCGTATCCCGCGTTCACGGGCCGCGGTCGCCAGTGCGTCGAAGTCGTCCTCGTCGCCGAGCCTGGAATCGATCCGGAAGTGATCGACGGTGTCGTAGCCGTGCGTCTCCGCTGCGAACACCGGCCCGAGCAGCAGCCCGGAACAACCCAGCTCAGCGGCGTAGTCCAGCCAGTTCGTCAGGTGTCCCAACCGATGCCGAGCGCGCTCTTCGGCGGGCAGCGCGAACCTCTCCGCGCCGGTGAAGCCCAGCGGGTACACGTGCCACATGATGGCGTGGTCAGCCCAGGAAGCCACTCGCCCACGGTACCGGCCGTCCGCGAATTCTCGCAGGCAGTCACGCCGGCCGCCCCAGGCAATCACCGCAGCTGGCCCGGCCGGCCGCCGGCTGCTCGGCGAGTCAGTCCAGGAGCGTGATCTGCCCGCCGGAGACGGAAATCGTCCGGGGCGGCAGCGGCAATGTGGCGGGCCCGGTCACCACGTCACCGTTCGCGATCTTGAACTTGCTGCCGTGGCACGGGCAGTCGATCGTGCCGCCGGCGACCTTGTCGCACAGGCACCCGACGTGGGTGCAGACGGCGCTGAACGCCTTGAACTCACCCTTCGACGGCTGCGTGACGGCAACCTTCGCGTCGGTGAAGATGACGCCGCCGCCGACCGGGATCTGCGAGGTCGCGCCGAGCACGGTCCCGGCCGGGGTGCCCGCCGCGGCGGCCGGGGCCGCGGGCGTCGGGCTGGACGCCTGCGAACCGGGGGCGACCCCGGCCTCGTCCGCGTCGTACGGCACGGCCGCGGTGCTGCACCCGGCGAGCGCGCCGCCCGCGCCTATCAGCCCCGCTCCCAGTAGCACTCCGCGCCGCGTGGCACTGCGGTCCTGCTGGGACTGTTGAGTCATCGGTCGCCCTTCGCTCGTATGCGGAACCCGGATACCACTCTTGTACGGGAAGCCGGACATACGGCGCCGGAACAACGGCGGCGCGTAAGAATCAGGTAATCACGGTTCGGGCCAGTCGGCGGCGAGGGCGCGGACGCGGGCGGCGGCCTCCGGAAGCGGGACGCCCCGGCCGACGGCGACGCCGATCAGGTACGTGGTGAGGGGCGCGGCGGGTCGGACCACCGCGTGCGCGGCGTCTCCGGCGACGCCAAGCAGCAGGTCGTTGTCGGCCGTGCCGGCCGGCAGCCCCAGTTCCGCGCAGACCTCGCTTATCCATTCGTCCAACGTGCTCATGACACCTATCCTGCCCAATATGAGCGCGGCCGGCCCTCCCCTGCCCGGTGATCTCCCATCAGGCCCCGTCACGTCGCATGATCTCCCCTTCCCCCGGCGTGTCGCGGACGGCCTGCGCACGCTCCCCGGTGTCGTCGCGGTCACGCTCGGCGGATCGCGGGCGGCCGGGACGCACCGGCCCGACAGCGACTGGGACTTCTCGCTGTACTACCGCGGCCAGTTCGACCCCGACGACCTGCGGCGGCTCGGCTGGCCCGGCCAGGTCTTCCCGCTGGGCGGCTGGGGCGGCGGGGTGTTCAACGGCGGCGCGTGGCTGGAGGTCGACGGCACGCGCGCGGACGTGCACTACCGGGACCTGGACGACGTCGAGTTCCGCGTCGCCGAGGCGCGCGCGGGACGGTTCGGCATCGAGCGGCTGCCGTTCCATCTCGCGGGCATCCCGACCTACATCGTGGTCGGCGAGCTGGCGGTCAACGTCGTGCTGTACGGGGAACTGCCCTCCCCCGAATACCCGGACCGGCTCCGCGCGTCGGCGAGCCAGCGCTGGCTCGCCGACGCCCGCGCCACCCTGAGCTATGCGCGGGCCGCGCACGCCGCACGCGGACACCTGTCCGACACGGCCGGGGCGATCGCGCTGGCGCTCGCGCAGGCGTCGCACGCGGTGCTCGCCGCGCGCGGCGAGTGGGTCACCAACGAGAAGACGCTCGTCGACCGGGCCGGGCTCCGGCACGCCGACGCGGTGCTGGACGGCCTGCGCGCGGAACCGGAGGCGCTGCTGCGCGCGGTGGACGCCGCGCGTGACGCGGTCGAGGCGAGCGTCACAGACGCTGTCCCTAACCCGGGCGCCGCTGGGTAAATATCCTGGAAGCAGGAGCAGCGGCCAGCCGCGGCCGGACGGAAGAGTGCGGCGGGAAGTAAACGGGCCATGAGCGCTGAGACGAACGCTAGCCATGCGGGGCATGGCGGGCACGCGCACGGTGTCGAGCCGGGCGCGGACCGCCGTCTGCTCGCGCTCGCGGGGGCGCTCATCGTCGTATTCATGTGCGGAGAGGTCGCGGCTGGGCTGGTCGCACATTCCCTGGCCCTGCTGTCCGATGCCGCGCACATGCTGACCGACGCCGCGGCGATCGGCCTGGCGCTGGTCACGATGAAGGTCGCCGCGCGCCCGGCCCACGGGGGCTACACCTACGGGCTGCGGCGCATGGAGATCCTGTCCGCGCAGGCGAACGGCATCACGCTCGTGCTGCTCGCCGTCTTGCTCTGCTACTCGGCCGTGCGGCGGCTGATGAGCCCGGTGCCGGTCGGCGGCGGCGTCATGCTCGGCGTCGCGCTGGCCGGGGTCGCGGTGAACCTGGCCGCCACCTGGCTCCTGCACCGGGCCAGCCACGCGCCCGGGCAGCGGCGCAGCCTCAACACCGAGGGCGCGTTCGCGCACATCCTCACGGACCTGTACGCCTTCCTCGCCACCGTCGTCGCCGCGATCATCGTGCTGGCGACGGGGTTCGCCCGCGCCGACGCGATCGCCACGCTGATCGTGGTCGCGCTGATGCTGCGCGCGGGCGTGGGCCTGATCCGGGCCTCGGGGCGGATTTTCCTCGAGGCGGCGCCGGCCGGGATCGACCCGGCCGCGGTCGGCGCCGCGCTGGTGGCGCGTCCGTACGTGGCCGAGGTGCACGACCTGCACGTCTGGGAGATCACGTCGGGCATGCCCGCCGCGTCCGCGCACGTGCTCGTCGCCCAGCACCAGGACTGCCACGCGATCCGGACCGACCTGGAGGCGCTGCTGTCCCGCGAGTTCGGCATCTCGCACGCCACGCTGCAGGTGGACCACGTGCCCTCAGCGCAGGCACTCAAGGACCCGGCGGCGCACCCGGAGGACGCCGGCCCGCAGCACTGCGACGACTCGCACGGGCCGAGCTACCGCGCGGACCAGGCTGGCCTGCCCGGGCCGCGGAATCAGGACTTGTACTGACGCGCCGTCAGGAGTTCCTCCTCGGTCAGGTCCTTGGAGTCCACGTTCTCCATCATGCGGAGCTTGCCGTCCACCGGGCAGCGCATCAGGCGCTTAGGACCGAAATGGACGGACTCCAGTAGCCGCGAACTCTCCGAGGACACGAACAGGTGGCCATTCGAGCACCGGAGAATACGATCTCCGACAATTCCCTCCATAAGAAGCTCCTCAATCGTCCATCGGTCCTAGTCAAGGTGAAAGATCTCGGCGACCCGCAAGAAGGACTGATCCGGCGGGCCGTCAGTGACGAAGTACCCCGACATCTCCGCTTGCCACCTCTCGTGGCCCGCAGCGCCGAGCGCATCTCCGGCCATACGTTCTCGTGCCGCTCGCGGTACTCATCGAGCCGGTCAGGACGGACCCTGGCCAGGAAGCAGACGCGTTCCACCGATGTCCTCTCAGTTCCGCTCCGAGTCGCCAACGGGAAAACAATATGACGGGGCGGCCGGCCAGCGGGGATGAGGTCGCGGCGAGCATTCGCCGGCTCGGGCGGGCGATCGCGCGCGCAGGCGAAGGCCGTGCCGCGCGTGGTGTGCCACCGGGACTTCCTGGGGCAGAACATCCTGCTCGACGGTGGCCAGGTGGCCGCCATCCTGGACTGGGACGCGGCCGTGCTCGCTCCCCGGGAGCATGACCTGTGGCGGGCGGGGGAAGACTCGAAGGCGACCTTGAGATGTTTCGTCCGTTCTGCGCCCAGCGGCCGCGATGATCCCGCGGAAAACTCTGGTCCCGCTGGAATAGCTCCGGCCGGGGCCACGTTCATATCCCTGGCCGATGCGTTAGTGCCCCCCGGGCCTAATCACCGCCTTCATGGACTACCGTCCGGCTGGAGCCATGTTGAGCTATTCGCCGTGAGGCGGCCTGCGCACCGGTCACGGCACGCCCTCGTGAGCACACGCTCTCGGGGGCGCTGTCATGTCCGGGGACTCCCGCTCACCGCGACAACGCGGCCGCCGCGAGCTGATCCTTCGCGCCATGTGGGTAGTAAACCAGGCATGGCGGCAACGGAGGGGGCAGCGATGGGCACCATGATGGCGTTGCGGGCGCATGCCCGCGGCGGGCCCGAGCAGCTGGTGTACGAGGAGGCGCCGACGCCGGCCGCCGGGCCGGGCGAGGCGCTCATCGCCGTGCACGCCGCGGCGATCACGTTCGCGGAGCTGACCTGGGACCTGTCGTGGACCACGCAGGACGGCGCCGACCGGACGCCGGTCATCCCGTCGCATGAGATGTCCGGCACCGTGGCCGCCCTCGGCGACGGCGTCAACGGCCTGGCGGTGGGCGATGAGGTCATCGGCCTGATCGACTTCGACCGGGATGGCGCGGCGGCCGAGTACGTCGCCATGCCGGCCGCTGGCCTGGCGGCCAAGCCGCCCCCACCCTCCCACGTGCCGGCGGCGACGCTGTCCCTCGCGGCGCTGACGGCCTGGCAGGCGCTGACAGACCACGCGGCCCTGCGGCCCGGCGAGCGGGTGCTGGTCCAGGGGGGCGCCGGCGGAGTCGGCATGTTCGCCGTCCAGCTCGCGGCGATCCTCGGCGGCCACGTCACCGCCACCGGCCGCGACAACGACGCCGGCCTGGTGCAGGACCTCGGCGCGGAACACTTCATCAGCGCCGCTGGCGCAGCCACGGGCCCTGATGCGGGGTCGGTTCGACGTCGTCATCGACACAGTCGGCGGGAACGTGCTGGACGGCTCGTACGGCCTGCTGCGGGAGGGCGGCCGGCTGGTGACCCTCGGCGCTCCCCCGGACCAGGAGCTGGCGGGCAGGCACAAGGTCCGCGCCATGTTCTTCGTCGTCGAGCCGGACGCGGGCGAGCTGGCCAGGCTGGCGGAGATGGCTGGCACGGGCAGGATGCGCACGATGATCAGCCAGACCTTCCCGCTGTCCCAGGGCCGGCTCGCCTTCGAGAGCGGCGGACGCGCCCGCCGTCCGGGCAAGACGGTTCTGGCCGTCCGCTGATTGCTATCCGCTGGCTCCGTCCGCGCCCTTGGCCGGGCGGCACGTCAGCCCGCCGCACTGGTGTAGCGGCGCAGGCCGCGATGCCAGACCGCGGCCGTCACCCCGCACAGGGCCGCCGCGGCGGCCACGGAGGCGGCGCCCGCGGCCGGCGTGGCGCCGCGGACGAGGACGCCCGCGGGCACAGTGGCGATCAGGCCGACCGGGAGCGCGTAGGTGAACAACAGCGCCAGCGGCCGCCGGTAGAGCTGCACCGGGTAGCGCCCGAACTGCCAGGCGGCGTCGTAGGCGACGTCCAGGGCCAGGCCCAGCGCCCAGAACGCCACGGCGGCGGCCATCGTCCGGGTAGCCCACATCGCCGCGGTCGCCGCCGCCACCAGCAGCAGCCAGCCGACACCAGCAGCAGCCAGCCGAGGACCGCCCCGGACGACGGCGGATGTGGCCGGGCCGCGAGCCCGACGGTGACTATCGCGGCCCCGACCGCCGACTGTGCCAGGGCCGCCGGCGCGCATTCGCCCAGCGTGGCGAGGAACAGTGAGGAGGCCGGCTGGGTGAGGACGTGATCGAACCGGCCGTCCTTGATCCGCTGGGCGAACCACTGCACATTCGGTTCCACCAGGGCCGCGCGCAGCCCGCTGACGATCTGAAAGGTTCCCAGCAGCACCACCGCCGCCGCCGGGTCCCAGCCGCCCAGCGTGTCGGTCTGGGTGTACACGGCGTCGAGCGCCGCCAGCGCGGAAGCCCCGCCGGCCACCGCCATCGCCAGCTCGAAGGCGAGATCGGCGCGATTGGCCAGCGACCGCCGCAGCGAAGCCGACAGCAGCGCGGCGAACAGCCGCACCGTCAGCGGGAGGATCCCCGGGATCGCGTGCCGGCGAGCCATCCGCGCTCAGCCTCCCACGGCGGCGAATCGCCGGATCCCGCGCCGCCACACCAGGCCGAGCATCCCGGCCAGCAGCAGGAGCCAGCCTGCCTGAATGAGCAGCACACGGGTCACCGCCAGGCCCGCCACCTCCCCGGAAGCGATCTCCGCCGGCGCGCCAAGCGCCGACCAGAACGGCAGCAGCCGGGCCGTCTCCCCGGCCGCGCCCGGCAGCAGCGCCAGCGGCACCGCCACGCCGCCCAGCAGGAACAGCAGCGTCTCCATCAGCGACACCGCCCCGTGGGCGCGCTCGGTCCAGAACGCCGACAGCGCCGGAGCGCAGGTCAGGCAGAACCGCAGTGCCATCGCCAGCAGCAGCGAACCGGCGGCGGCGGCCAGCGCGGACGCACGCGGCAGAGCCCCGGCCGCCGCCGCGAGCGCCACTACCGCCGGCAACCCGAAGATGCCGTACCACAGGCGGATCGCCAGGTTGGCGGCCACCACCTCCAGGAGCGGAGGCTGCGGCCGCACCAGCCGGTCGGCGAAGGTGCCGTCGTAGATCGTGTTGGACAGGGTGTGGTGCTCGAAGGAGACGGTCAGCAGCTGGACCGCGGTGAGCGCCAGGTAGTAGCTCGTCACGCCGCGGGCGGCGGGCAGCGCGGAGGACCAGACCAGCAGGCCGAGCAGCGGCGCGACGGACTGCCCGATGATCAAGGTGACAAGGAATGACCGCAGGCTCCACCAGGTCACCGACTCGCGCCAGCAGGCCGCCGCCAGCAGCCGCGTGAAGGCCACCGCGCTCATGGCGTGGCCCGCTGGTGGAAGCGGGCCAGCACGGCGTCCAGCGGCGGCTCCTCGACGGCGAGTCCGGCGACCGGAACCCGGGCCAGCAGCTCGCCTACCACCCGCGGCACCTCCCTCCGGGGCACCCGCAGCACGACGCTGCTGCCCGCCCCGGCGCCGCCGTCTTGCTGAACCTCGCCGAAGCGGCTCCAGTCCTGCCCGTCGCGGCCGACCGGCGTCACCCGCACCAGCTGGTCCGGCGTCAGCGCCGCCGACAGCCGCGCCAGCTCGCCGTCATAGCGGAGCCGTCCCCGGTCGATCAGCAGGACCCGTCGGCACAGCGCCTCCACATCGGGCATGTGATGGCTGGTCAGCAGCACCGTCGCCGAAGTCTGGACGGCATAGGCGGCCAGGAAGGCGCGCACGGTCGCGGCCGCGGCCACGTCCAGGCCGATAGTGGGCTCATCGAGGAACAGCACCCGCGGGCGGTGCAGCAGCGCGACGGCCAGCCCGGCCCGCATCCGCTCGCCCAGGCTGAGCGCCCGCACCTGGCGCCCGTTCAGTTCCGCCAGTCCCAGCAGGTCGGTCAGCTCCCCGAGATTGCGGCGGAACTCCGGTTCCGGTATTTCGTACAGCAGCCGCTGGAACCGGAAGGTGTCCAGGACGGTCAGCTCCTCCGGCCCGCCCAGCGGACGGCCGCCGCGCACCAGCGCTATGCGGCGCAGCAGCGCCCGCTCCCGTCGCCACGGCACCCGTCCGAGCACCTCGGCGCGGCCGACGGTGGGATGGAGGATCCCCGTCAGCAGCTTCATGGTCGTGGACTTGCCTGCGCCGTTGGGGCCGAGAAACCCGGCGATCTCGCCAGGGCACAGCTCGAACGTCAGCTCGCGGACAGCCTCGATGGTCCGGTAACGGCGGTATACCACCGAGGCGAGCGCCGCCCTCAGTCCCGGCGGGCGGACAGGGGCGCGGAAGGTCATCCCCAGGCCGTCCGCGATCACGGCGGGGTTTGCCGGAACGGAATCCATGGTGCCAACCTAAAAGGCTGACGCAAGAAAATAGGCTTTGCTAATTACGCAGAGTTACTATTACTGGTGAAGAGTATAGTTGCGATCCGGAACCGGCGAAAAAGCTGGTTGTAAGGTTGAAGGTTTCACGCGAATGCCAGGCGATCACGCGGCCGGGGAAGAGCCGGCGTCGCGTCCGCTGCGGCCGGTGGACCTGGCCCGGGACGCGGGCCTGAGCGTCTCGCAGATCCGCGCGTATGAGCGGCTGGGGGTCCTGCCGCCCGCCGAGCGGACCCGCTCCGGCCACCGCCGCTACGGTTCCCGGCATCTGCACGCGCTGCGCACCGCCCGTGCCGCGATGGCCGGCTACGGCTGGCAGACCGCGGTCGAGGTGCTGGCAGCTGTTCACCGGGGCGAACTCGGCCGTGCCCGCGGCCTGGTGGACGAGGCCCATGGCGCCCTGGCCGCCCAGCGCGCCCGGACCCGCGAGGCCATGGCCGCCGTGGACGCGGCGCTGACGGCCACCGAGGCTGATGCCCACAAGCCACGCGACCGGCGACCGGAGGCGCTGCGGATCGGCGACGCGGCGCGGGGCGCCGGGGTGCGGGTGTCGGCGCTGCGGTTCTGGGAGGAACAGGGGCTGCTCACGCCCGGCCGGGAGGCCGGCACCGGTTACCGTCGCTACGACGCACGGGAGTCCGCCAAGGTCACGCTGATCGCGCTGCTGCGCTCGACCGGCTACCGCTTCCCGCTGATCGCCCAGATCCTGGACGAGCTCGCCGCCGGAAACCCCGAACAGGCACGGCGCGCGCTAGAGAGCCGGCTGACCCACCTCGACGAGGTATCCGCCGGCTGCCTGACCGCCTCCGCCGCGCTCCACGGCTACTTGCTCGCCTGGGTGACGCCCGCCATCCCCTGACCCGTCCCGCCGCCGTCCCCGCAATAGCCTCAGCCCAGACGTGCCGGCTGCTACCGGCCCTGGCCGCGGCTCGCGGGGAGCCCGGTTGAGCTTTGGTGCCGCCGGGCACCAATAGCGATGAGTTTGCATCCTTAGCGGGGGGAATCGACGATGAGCAGCGCGAAAATCCCGATTGTCTTCATCCATGGCCTATGGCTGCACGCCTCCTCGTGGGCGCCGTGGCAAGAGAAGTTCCGCGAGGCCGGCTACGAGCCGTTTGCACCCGGCTGGCCCGGCGACGCCGAGAGCGTCGAGGCTACCCGCGCCGACCCGGACAGCGTCGCCAATCACGGCATTGACGACGTCACCAGCCACTACGCGAGCTTTATCGATGGCCTGCCAGCCGCGCCGGTACTCATCGGTCACTCCTTCGGGGGCCTGATCGCCGAGAAGCTGCTCGGCATGGACCGCGGCGCGGCGGCGATCGCTATCGACGCCGCACAGATCAAGGGCGTGCTGCAACTGCCGCTGTCGCAGCTGCGCGGGACCGTCTCTGTTTTCGCGAACCCGGCCAACAGGCACAAGGCGGTCTCGCTGACCGCTGAGGAGTTCCGGTACAGCTTCGGCAACGCCTTGCCCGAGGAGGAATCCAACGCCCTGTACGAGCGGTGGACGATTCCGTCCCCCGCCAGGCCGCTGTTCGAGGCTGCGTCCGCCGCCTTCTCACCGCATTCCCCGGCCGCGGTCGACACTGCGAACGAGGACCGCGGGCCGCTGCTCCTCACAATGGGCGGCAAGGACCACACAGTGCCTGAGGCCATCACCAAATCAACCCTCAGGCAATACCGGCATTCCAACGCCGTCACGGACCTGGTGGAGTTCGCTGACCGCGGCCACTCACTCACCATCGACGACGGCTGGCATGAGGTGGCCGACGCCTGCCTGAGCTGGCTGAGCAAGCGGGGCTTGTAGCATCCGCGGACGGCGCATAAGCAGCCGAGCCACGGCAACGACGGCACGAACTCGCTAGCTCTTCGTCGCTATGACGAGTTCTGTGTCCCCTGGCCAGTCCCAGAAGAGACCGTCTGGCGAATACTCGCGCAGCAGGCTACGCGGACCCGGGTCTGCAGGCCGCGGACGGCCGTCGTCAACGTGGTGCGAGATCAGGACCAGCGAGCCACCTGGCACGAGAAGGTCATAGACGGCCTCGGCAACCTCCAGCCGCCGGACCCGATGAAACGACTGCCCGAAGGTGACCGCTAGCGCCGTTGCCAGCGGGCGGGAGTCACCAACGTGCGCTGGGTGCAGGGGCTCGCGGAGGATATCGCAGCGCTGAACCTCGGCTCGTGGCGATCGAGCAGCTGGCCGGTGCCATCAAGCGAGAGCTCCCGGGCTATCGTGTCCGCCAGCCGCGCGGAATACGGCGGACGCCCGACCGCGTAGTACTCGGCCGTCCCCTCAAACGCCCGGGGATCGGACGCAGACGGTGGAGGTGTTGTCATGCGCACCATCCTGAAGCATGCCTCACGTCAGGCCGTGGGTGCCGGGTCGGCCGGGCTATTCGCTATCTCTGCCAATGACGACAGCGTCCCAGGTCCGGTCGGCGATTGCTGCCTCGATCTGCTCAACTGCCGACTCATCGAGCGGGACGAGGACTTGCTCGGCTAGATAGCCGACCTCGCGGACTCGTTCCAGGCCGTACGCGAGGCCACGCTCCACAGCCTGCACATCGACGCCTGGTACTGCTTGTGGATCAAGTCCAAATCAACACATGAGCGGTGGGCACTCACGCGAGGATAACAAGGATGGCGACATCGTCTGCCGGCTCGCCGACCTTGACCGGGAAGCACCTGGCCGTGGAGCTCATCGAGGTCGGCGATCTGCTCGACGGGGCGCCGACCACAGCCGCGCAGGTCGCTCACGTCCTGGCACGGCACGTCACTGGCAGACGTGGCGACATGGTCCGTTCCGTGGCGTGCCCAGGTCCGCGGCCTCCCCGCCCACCCGCTGAGCGATTTCGTCGTCTTCCTGATCGCGATGCGCTTCAACCATCCGCTGCGGGTCCGCAAGTGGCTGCCGGTCGCGACGGCCATGCCCAAGATGCTGAGGGTGCTGAACCGGCATCCGGAACTGGGCTGCCTGGGCTGCCAGCAGTGGCTCGGCCGGACGACCATACTGGTGCAGTACTGGCGCGACTTCGATTCCCTGGACCGGTTGTCGCGCGACAAGGACCTGCCGCGCCTAGAGCCGTGGCGGCGCCAGCACCACCGACGAGCCGGCGGTCCCGCCGTACTGACCCGACCCGCGCCCTCGTCGTCACGGTCGAGTCGTGGACATAGCGATCACGTCGCAGGGAGCGCGTAGTGACAAGTTCTGTGCCTGCCCGCGGTGGCGAAGGGAGTGCGATGGGTCCGGTCGGCGTGCGGTTCGAGCTCTTCGTGGATGATGTTGAGCGGTCGGTCGCCTTCTACGGTGCTGCCCTGGGCCTGCGGCCTCCCCGGGACTACGATCCCCGGGGGTACGTGCCGGTGGGCGCGGGGCGGCTGCGCATCGGTCTCCAGCGCCGCGGCGCGCTGCCCGCGGACCACCATTTCCGTCCGGCCCACTTCGCCGGTCCCCGCGGCGTGGGAGTGGAGATCGTGGTCGAGGTGGACGACGTCGACGCGGCTTTCGCCCGGGCGCGGGATGCCGCCGTGACCTCCGGCGGACAGGTCGAGCCGCTGGCCGCACGGCCCTGGGGGCAGACCGACTTCCGTCTCATTGACCCCGACGGCTACTACATCCGGGTCACGTCTGCCCCCTCGCCGCTCTAGCCCGCCGTCAGCGTACGGTGATCAGGACGAGCGGAAACTTCCGGTCAGTCTTCTTCTCGTACTCGGCGGCATCTGGCCAGTACGCGCGCCACACGCTGTAGAGCTGGTCCCAGTCGTCGTCCCGCCCAGGGCGGATCACCCGGTGGTCGGCCTGCAGGGTGTCCGGGCCGAGCTCGATGGTGACCGGGCCGTCGAGGGCCTCAAGGTTAGCGACCCACTGCGGATCTTGGGGCGCGCCGCCCGCGCTGCCGCAGACGAGATACGAGTCGCCGTAGGGCGCCGCCACGAGCGGGTTGACGAATTCCTTGCCTGACCGACGGCCGGGAACGTGCAGGAGAAGTGTCGTCTTTCCTTCCCAGTGACCGCCGAGCACGCCGGCGTTGGCCCTGAAGTTCTCGATTGTCGTGTCATTGAATGAAGCCATGCACGGCACGTTAGCTGACGGCGGGATCCTCGCCTGAACCGGGGCGGCGCCCTTCCCGGCCAGGCCGGGCGCGTGAGCTGGCACGGCCCTGGACAAGCCGCCACGTACCAACTCAAGGCAGACCTGTTAGTGGTCGTCAGTGATGGGCGAGGTGCTAGCCAGGTCCGCGATCTGCGCGTGCGTGGCGAACCACGGGCGGCCCCGCCCGGACATCCCGGTGATCACGCTTTCCAGCATCCGCATCAGGTAGCCCCGGCCGATGGCCTCGGGGTGCATCGTGTAGGTCACCGCCCGGCGGTCCTGACGGGCCGACTCGAACTCCGCCAGCCAGATCCGCTCCACCGCCGCCGGGTCGGCGAGCAGCCCTCCGTGGTAGGAGGTCCAGCCGAAGTAAGGCCAGTCGCACAGGCTCCAGTGGCCGGGCAACTCCAGCAGCGGCTCATTTCCGCTGGTCACCCAGTACGGCCGGTCGTCGGCCATCAGGCTGGAGTCGTAAGAGAAACCAAGCTCGCCCAGCAGGTCCAGGGTCTCCGGGGTGAGCTCCCAGCCCGGTGAGCGGTAGCCGTCCGGCCGGACCCCCAGCTTGTCCAGCGCGGTCAGCCCCTCCTCGAGTTCGGCGCGCTGTGCCGCGGCGTCCAGGCCGTCGGTGCCCCGGTGCAGGTACCCATGGTGGCCGACCTCGTGACCGCCCGCCAGGATGGCCTCCACGGCGCCGGGATGCTGGTCGGCGGTGTGACCTGGCACGTAGAACGTGGCCGGGATCTCGAGCTCGGCCAGCAGCCGCAGGACCCGGTCCAGGCCGCGGCCAGGGCCGAAGCGACCCTGCGACAGCATGGTGAGCCGGCGTGCGTACTCGGGGCCCTCACTCACCCAGGGAGCCTCGCCGTCGACGTCGAAGGTCAGGGCCACCGCCACTTCAGCGTCGCCAGGCCAGGCGGGGAAGCGCGCGAGCGGGTTCTCCATGATCGATCCAATCGTGCGATGAACGCGGGATGACTAGTTGGCCACCCGGCCAGGGCTGGCCGGGCTGACTAAGGCATGATCCCAGATCCGGAAGCCCGGTGCTCAAGCCGTGGCATCCGCATATTTTGACAGTGCTGATGCGGTGTTCATCGATACCTGCCGCCCTGGCTTGGCCCTGCCGGGGTGCTCACCGGAGCGTCGGACGCATCGCGCCTGCTGCGTGACGGCGGGCGGCCATCCCCGCTCGGCCCGTTAGGATACCGTGGTGCCTCACCCTGCTCTGCTGCCACGATCGGCGCCGGCTGCCGCGGGGGTGTCGTCCCCCATGATCAGTGCGCTGCTGGACAGGCTCGAGGCGAAATCCGTCGAATGCCACTCGCTGATGGTGGTGCGTCACGGACACGTTGTCGCTGAAGGCTGGTGGGCGCCGTACTCGGCTGATCGCCCGCACCTTCTGTACTCGCTGACCAAATCGTTCACCTCGATCGCCGTGGGGCTGGCGATCGCCGACGGGCTGCTCTCACTCGACGACCGGGTGGCGGACGTGCTGGCCGACCACGTTCCGGCCGGCATCTCCGGGCAGGGACGCCGCATCAGCGTTCACCATCTGCTGTCCATGACAGCCGGGCACCGCACCGACAGTCTCGCCGGGGCCTGGCAACTGGAACCGGGCGACCTAGTGAAGGGCTTCCTGCGCCTGCCTTTCGCCACGGCCGAGGGAACGCGGCACACCTACGACAATTCGGCCGCCTTCATCCTGGCCCGCATGGTGGAACGGGTCACCGGCCGGGGGCTTCCGGAGTTCCTTGATGAGCGGCTGTTCACTCCGATGGGCATCGACCACGCCGAATGGGACCGGGTCAGAAGCGGTGCTGCCTTCGGGTTCCACGGACTGCACCTCAGGACCGAGGCTGTCGCCGCCTTCGGCGAGCTGCTGCTGCGCGGCGGCCTGTGGGGCGGCAGGCAGCTGGTCCCGCGCGAGTGGGTGGAACTTGCGACCGGACGGCAGGTCGGCAGCCGGCATTACGCGGAGGGGGCGGACGGGGCCGACTTCCTGTGCGGTTACGGCTACCAGTTCTGGATGTCACGTCACGGTTTTCACGGTAGCGGCGCCTTCGGCCAGCACTGCGTGATGGTCCCGTCGCACGATCTCGTGGTCGTCCTGACGTCTGCCCAGCAAGAGGTCCGGCAGGCTCAGGACGTGCTCGACGCCATCTGGGAGTGCCTGCTCCCCGGCATCGGCCACCCGGGAAGCACGCGCGACGACGAGATCCTGGCCGGCCGGCTGCGGGGCCTGTCGCTCCCGCTGGTGCCAGGCTCGGCGGGCCCGGATCGTTCCGTGACCGCGACACTCGGCTCCTGCGCCGAGGGCTCGGCCCTGCCCGACGGCACCACGGTGACCGTCGTGCCCGCCGACGGCGCATGGCTCATACGATTCGGGTCATTCCTGGAAATCGAGGCGGGCCGCGGCGAATGGCGTGAAAGCTCTCCGCTCGGCCGGCCTGTCTGCGCGAGTGGCGCCTGGCAGGGCAGCACGTTCGTCGCCGATCTGTACATCATCACCACCCCGCACCACGTCCGGCTTGTAGTCGACGCCGACGCGGGGACAGCGGTCGCGACATGGACCACAATTCCCCTTACCAGCCCGGATCTGGTGTTGCACCTGCGGTCGCCGCTGATGACGCGGCCCGACGTCGCCTAGATTCGCGGAGCGCGGCACCTGCTGTGCACAAGCATCAACCGAGAATGCATCGCTCAGGCGGACGTGGCCGGGAGGCTGATCCACGGCCCCGACTTCGTGCAGGCCGTGCACGAGGCCGCCTACCGGCACACCGCCGAGGGGACCGGGCTGCCGCCGGTCCGGCTGAGCCTCGCGCTGATGGCCGCCGGCGAGGGAGACCCTGACGTCACCATGGCGATCTCCCGGGCCTACGAGGACTACGTAGGCTCGTGGCGGGGTCTCTACGGACAGGTGATGAGCGCCCCCGCAGCCAGGCGTTCGCCTTCTTGGAACCCGAGGACGACACCGACGGGCTGACGCTGGAACAGGCCGTCGCCGCACGGTACTGACTACCGCCCCACTGCGACGGCCGCGGTGCGGCCGGTGCCTCACAGGTCAGCGGCCGGACGCCGACTCTACGGTCGGCAAGCCGAACGGACGCTAGCTCATGGCCGATGAGCGGGCACTTCGTGCTGCCCGTCCGCCGACAAAACCCGTTGCGAGTGGCCGGCATCAGATGTCTGATGGACTGGCTATCCAATCGCAGGAGGGAACACGACGCGCATGGCGCTGCCCGCCCCCACATTGCACACCGCTCGCCTTCGGCTGCGTCCCTTCGGCGACGCGGACGCGGACGGCCTCTTCGCGCTGCACAGCAACGCCTTCGTGCTGCGCTACTGGGACGCGCCGCCGTGGAGCGAACGGGAGCGCGCCGAAGGTTTCATCACGACTTGCCGGCAGATGGCCGAGGAGGGCACCGGGGCGCGGCTGGCCGTGGATCGTGCCGGTGACGGAACTTTCATCGGCTGGTGCAGCCTGAGGCGGTGGAATCCGGGCTACCGCAGCGCGTCCCTGGGCTACTGCTTCGCTGAGGCAGCGTGGGGCCACGGCTACGCGACGGAGGCCGCGCGCGCGTTGCTGCGGTGGGCATTCGACACGCTGGACCTCAATCGCGTCCAGGCGGAGACCGATACGCGCAACGCGGCATCTGCCTGCGTGCTGGAGAAGCTCGGCTTCGTGCGCGAAGGGACGCTGCGGGAAGACTGCGTCGTGAACGGCGAGGTCTCCGACTCGTGGGTCTACGGGCTGATCAGGCGGGAATGGCGGCCGCCGTCCGAACAGAACTAGAGCGCCGCGAGAAGCTGCCGTACCCGTCCCTAGCGGCGGGACAGGGCCTCGCGCAGCGGGTCCAGGCCCATGGCGCCGAGGCTGAGAGCCTTGGAGTGAAAGTCCTTGAGGCTAAAGGCATCACCGCCAGCGGCAGGAGCTCGCGGAGCAGGAAGTCCCCGAGCGCGGCCGTGGCGGACGTCGCCTCCCGGGCCGCCGCGTCCAGTTCCCCGCGCAGCGAGTCCGGGACCCCGGTCAGCCGCTTAACCAGTCCGCTGTAGAAGGAGTCCGCCGGCGCGGCCCAGGCCGCGCACTGCTTGGCGACCTCCTCGACCTGCAGCCGGGCCGGGGGCCGGCCGTTGCGAGCCGCACCGAGCAGGGTCTGGGAGAACTGGCGGTGGGCCTCCGGCACCGCGGTCATGCGCGTGGCGACGGCGGCGGCGGCCTCCTCGCCCTCGGCGGGCATCAGGTCGAAGACCTCGCGCACGTAACCCTTTTCGCTGATCCGCACTGCCACCCGTCAGCATGGCTCCTGGGCGGTGGCCCCGCTCATGACCATCGCCTCAACCGAATGGGATGCCAACACCCGCGGCTGGATCCCGTACAAGGACGCGGCCCACACCGGGCCGTCCGCCGCCTGCCTCGACCCGAGGCGCCTGGCCATGATCCAGATCGCCGATGACTACAGCCTGCGGCTCATATGCATGTCCGGCATGTTGTGCTCGTGTCAGGCGTGAGCCCGGCGGAGGCGTTCGGCTGCTTGTGCGCGGAGCGCATCCGCGCCCGCCGTGATATCGCCGAGCAGAGCTTCTTCCCGGGCGTTGTACGCCGCCATCCACACACTGGCCGCCCACGCGACCTCCCGTTCCACGGTGGTGAACAGGCGCCCCCGAATGCCCTGGTAAGCCGCCAGGAACGCCTCGGAGCCTCCGACCGGCGCCAGCACGGGCGGCCCGGCACTGGCGAACGCCCCGCTCGCCGCTCCCGCCAGCGCTGCCTCCGGCAGCCACGCCAGGCTGTCCCAGTCGTGAACCGCCCACATCTCACGTCCGTGCCACCGAAGGTTCTGCGCCTCGAAGTCGGCGTGACCCAGCACGCACGGCAGGCCGGCGGCCTGTATCCGCCCGCGGGCGCGCTCGGCCGCCTCAGTGACGTAGGCGGGCACGGCGCTCTGGTCCCGGCAATCGAGGAAGCCGATCGCCGGCCACACCTCGGGATCGGCATGGTCCCAGCGCACCCAGGGCGGGTTCGGCAGCGGAGGCGCGACGGTCACGTCGGCCAGTTCGGCCATCAGGCGAGCGAACACTTCCGCGTAGCACGCGGCCACGTCCGGTGAGTCACCGCGAAGCACCTCGCCGCCGGGCCGGAACTCTTCCGCGTGCACAGCCAGCGGACCGACACCGGCCACCGGCGTGAGCGGCCGGGCACAGGGAAACCCGCGCCCGGCCAGCCGGGCCTGCGCCGCGACACACGACACGACCCGGCCGTCCTCATCAGCGCGTGCCTTCACCACCACGTCCGAACCACCAGACAGCCGTAGACCCAGCACCATCGAGACCTGCTGCATCTGGAACAGCACGCCAGAGGGTTCCTCGCCCAGATGGTCCAGGCACCAGGCAGGCAGCCAGTCCGGTAGATCGTCCAACGCCACATCAGGACTGTGCCATAGGCACCTGACTTACCGGAAGCGAGATCCGCCCGCTGGACGACAACCAGACTTTCGCGACGATCCGCCCTGGCAACCTGGGAGGCACCCAAGACTTCAGGAACCTGGTTGAGAACGACAACACCAAACTGCAGTAGCCCGGGACCTGCGTCTGAGCAGCGTCCGCAGCCGACTGGCGGCCCGCCGTGAGATAGCGGCCTCCCGCTTGATGACCGTGTCGCCCGGGATCAGCCGTCAGGCGACACGGTCATCCGGTGCACTGCAGGCTGGCGTAGACCTGGCGGAGCGCTACAGCAGGGCCGGAGAGACCCTTGACCTTGATCTTTTCGACGGTGATGCTCAGGCCGACGCCGCTGGGCAGCAGTGACGGATGGATCGTGAGGAAGTAGCTGCCGTTGCTCGCAAGGTAGAAGCTCGCGTAGATGCTTCTATTCAAGTTCGGGCCTGCGTTCCTGTATGGCTGGCAAACGGCGCTGTCGGGATGGCCGGAGAAGCTCACGCTGGCGGGCAGCCCGTCGGCACGCAGCGTGGCCTGCAGCTGGGCCGGGTGCTGGAACTGCTTGATGGTGACGTCGATGTCGCCGTTGGCCTGTTTGGCCACCGTCCAGGCGGCCAGCCCGACGACGGCGGGATGACTGCCCGCCTTCCCCGCGGCCGTCGGCGCGGGGTGCCCGGAGGGCGCGAGCACGGTCACGCCCAGGGCAGCGCCGCCCGCCATGACGAGCGCTCCGGCCGCGGCGGGAACCCGCCGCCGCCACGCGCGCACCGCGTGGCCGCGGCTGATGATCTGGTCAACCGGGGTGGACGAGCGAATATCGGCAACCGATTCGCGCACCAAGCTGCTCAGCTCATTGTCGTTCATGATCGGTTCTCCTGCTGTAGTTCTGGCTGAAGGTCCAGGCGCAGCGCGGCCATCGCGCGGCCCATGTGGGCCATGACAGTGCCGGGGGCGATACCGAGCACTTCCGCGGTGCGGGCGGTGTCCAGGTCGAGGATCAGCCGCAGTGCGACCACCTCTCGCTGCCGGGCGGGCAGCCGCATCAGCGCCGCCATGATCTGCGGATCGACCTGGCTGGCGGATGCTTCGCTGGCTGCTGGCAAGTCCGCGGCCCTGGCCGGGTCAGGTACGGATACTTCCCGGCGCCGGCGCCGCCATCGGGAGATGCCCGCGTTCAGTGCTGTGCGGACCACCCAGGCCTCCGGCGCGGGATGCCTGCTCACGGTGCGCCAGGACGCCCACGCCCGGGCGAACGCCTCGTCCACCAGCTCCTGTGCGGTGCCCTGATCCCCAATGCTGACTGCGACCGTGCGCAGGCACTCGTCGGCGGCGCTGCGGTAGAACTCCGCGAAGTCCTGTTGTTGCGTCCTCACAACCATCCAACGCACCACCGAGTCGTTCCCATTACCTGCCGGACCGCGACTCGTTTGGCGTGACGCCCGTCGATCCGCCGGCCTGCTTCGAGGGCCAGGTCGTAGCGGAGGAACCCGTGTTCGCTGCCCAGGTACCGCACGCACCTGTCCGCGCCGTTCCGCTGGCTTCCGGTCAGGCCGGCGAGGTCGGCCTCGGTGGTGATCGCGGCGGCGGCGCGGTCGCTGGCGCCGGCCAGCACCGCGAGTGCCTTGACCGCAACCCAGTCCCCGCCTGCGGGATCTCCGGCCACGTGCAGGCTCCACGCAGCGCCCCACAAATATTTACGGTGGAGCTCACCTGAAGGGACTTTTGGGTGGCGGCACGATCGCAGCATGTTCTGTCCCTGCTCCGGCCTTCAGGTCTGCCCCGGCGGCCAGCGCCGGGGCCGTGTAGCCCCTTCGAGGTGCAGGCCGGCGGCACGACAGGTCTCACCGCCGGGCGGCCCGGCACCTAGCTGCCGCGAGCCGGCGCGCGGCAGGCTGTCGACGCCGGCTCCGGAACGGTCATGGTTGCGCCGGCCGGCTCGTGCTCGAGCGCTAAGCCGGCGGCAGGCAGAAGCCGCAGCGCGGACCGGGCACGAGGGCGAGCCTCGTATCGAGCGTTGCGAGCTTCGCCCCGAGGAACTCGGCGAGCGCCACGTACCAGGCCTCATAGCTGGTCAGGCCCGGGCGACCGCTCCACCCGGCGGCCTCCTCTTGCCGCAGTCTGAAGTCGATCATCTCCGCCTGCAGCCGTTCGGACGCTGCGGCCAGGCGATCTGCCTGCTGCCGAAGTGACTGGTACTGGTCCCTCAGCTCACCAAGCTCGGTCTCAACGGCGTTCTTCCGGGCAAGCGATTCCCGGGCGAGGTCGTGTTGCCCGGTCGCGTGGGCCTCGCGGGTGCGCCGCTCCAGCTCGCCCGAGGACTCCGCCAGGGCCGTCATCCGCAGCTCCACTCGCTTCGCGGCCGCGTCGCAGTCAGTAGCGCCCCCGCGGACCCGCTGCAGCGACGCGTACTGCCCCTGCAGGTCGTTCAGCTGGCCCTGGAGACCGGCCTTCTGCTGGAGCGCTGCGCGGGCCAGGTCCTCACGGCCCTGGGTTAGCGCTGTGCGCGCCTGGTTCTTGAGGCGGTCCGATTCCTGCTGCAGCATCTCGACCTGCTGCTTGTACGAATAGTCGATAGTCTCCGCGGGATCGTCGGTGCCGCTGCTGGCCGGCCCGGGCGGAAAGAACAGCCGGGCCCGTTCCGGTGAACCCGGCGGCGCGGCCAGGCCCGGACTGCGCAGCTCCCAGATCCGCTCGGCGAACGGGTCGTACGGGAAATACTCGACGCGCAGCCGCCGGAGGTCGGCGTGCGCCAGCGACGTGACATCGGCGGAGATCTCCCCCGCGAGCTCGGCGCGGTGCAAGATGCTTGCCACCTCGACGGGCATGAGGTGCGGCGCGGCAAGCGGCTCGCCCGCGAGTACGGACTCGGCCCACTTCCCCGTCTCGTCGGCGCTGGCCAGGCCCGCCACGACAACCGAGGCGTCGACGACGACCGTCATCGCCGATCCTCGAGCTGATGCGCGAGAATCCGGTCCGGCGGCAGAGCCGGGGCGGTCGCGGCCTTGCGTGCGCGGACCTCCGCAAGGAGGGCCTCCGCATCGGGCTGGCGAGCGAGATCTATGAGCTTGGACCGAAGGTACTCCTGGAGCGAGCGCCCGGTCGCCGCCGCCCGCGCCGCGAGCTCGTCGCGCGTCTCATCCGGTACATCGCGGATCGTGATCGACGTGGTCATAGCTGCATTATGCTGCGATCAGCAGCACAATGCAATTGGTGCAGCTCGCTCGCGGCCGGCCTCTCCGATCGGCGCGGCGACGGTGGAGGGCCTGCGGGTCGAGGCTGAAGCCGCTGGCAGCACCGGGGCTGGCTGGCCCCCGACGCCGGGCGGCCTGTTCGCGCTTCCCGATCACGCGGGAAAACACTGAAACCCGAACAGCAGGCGTACCGCGTATCGATTTAAGGCGCCGCGGGCAATCCGTCCGGGCTCCGCACACGTATAGGACATGACAGGTACCAGGCTGGGCCGCATCCTCGGCCCGGGAAAGGAGACTTCCTTGAAGAAGGTTCTGCTAGTGGTTGTGGGCTTGGTGCTCCTGCTGGGCGGGGTGATCTTCACCCTGCAGGGCTCGGGTGCCATGGGCGGAAGTGCCATGTCCGGAGTGACGTTCTGGGCGGTAGCCGGCCCCGTGATCGCTGTGGCGGGCCTGGTGCTGGCCGTTCTCGGCCTGCGCGGCGGCCGCGCGCGGTCCGCCCGCCATGACCGGGCCGGCTCATCCCTTACGTAAGGGCCGCGCGGTACCCCGGAACGTGCCGATAAGCGTGCGGGCACCGTCCGCTAGGCCAGGCCCATCGGAGACATCACAGTCAAGGCAGGGCTTACGGCTGCGTGTCAGCGCTCAGCGCGCGATGCGGGAAGCGGTGCACCTCCTGCGGCCAGCCGACCGCGACCGCGATCCTGCCGGCCCAGTACCGCGCCTCGGCATCGCCGGGTACATCGACGACCGCGAAACCGCCGAGGTGCTCCTTGGTCTCGGTAAACGGCCCGTCGGTGAAGACGGGCGAGCCGCCGCGCGGGTCGACGCTGCACACGACGGTCGATGAGTCCAGGCCGCCGTCGCTGAAGACGAAGACGCCGGCGGCCGTCATCTCCTCGATCAGGGCCCTGCCGGATGTGCCCCTCTCGCGCAGTTCCTCCAGCGTGAGGTCCGGCACCCACTCGTCGTTGAAGGCGATCAGGTACAACGCCATCTCAGGCTCCTCTGCTCACGGGCAGCCGGGACGACTGCCGCTCACCTTCTCCACGAACGCACCCGTGCCGAATCGACACCCCGGCCAGACTTTTCCAAGCCTTCCGTATCGCGGCCGACCGGACCGGATGTCAGGGCATGCAGGTGATGTCGGCCCGCATTAGTCTGCGCGGCTTGCGTTTCGACGGTCGCAGGTCGGCTAGTCAGGCTGCGAACCGGCCAGCCGCGGACTGCGGTGCCGGATCGCCGCGGCGCACCCGCACGGTCACCTCGGGCAGCGCCAGGCATAGCGCGGCGACCCGCTCGAAGATGTCCTCCGGGACCTCGATGGGCGGACTCGCGCGATCGTCGTTGCCGGTATTGCTCACACCGATCATTCCGTATCGCGCTCGACGGCGTCGGCAGCCTAGCTGTCGAGCCCCAAAGTGAAGGTGGGCTTCGGCGAGGTCTGCGGCAGCCGGTGCTCTTCGCTGAGGCGCCGGATCGCGGTTCCGGTGGCGAGGAACTCGGTAGCGTGCTCGCCCCAGACGTGGTTGTTGACCGCGACGTTCACCCCGACGATGCCCGAGGACCTCGCCTGCGCCGCCTCCACCTGCATCCGGCCGAGCGCGAGCTCGCGGGCCTCGTAGATGCCCTGGGTGAAGACCACCATTTCCTGGTTCTGGCCTGCCTGGCGCAGTGACTGCATCGCTGACTGATGGGCGATGTGGTACACGCAGGTCCCGAGCACGAACGCCACCGGCACGGCGCCGGCCGCCAGCAGCCGGAAGAAGTCCTGAGCCGACAGGTCCGAGGTGAACGCCCGCCCGTCCGGGGCCCGGTGGGCGCCTCCCGACCCGTTCCCGGCGCTGCCCAGCGCGCGCACCGCGGTCCCGGTGGCGATGAACTCCAGGACGTCCTGGCCCCACACGTAGCTCTGCACGCGCAGCTGAACGCCGACGATACCGTCGGCGCCGAGGTGGTCGGCCTCAGCCCGCATCCTGACCATGGCCAGTTCCCTGGCGTTGTACATCGCCTGGGTCAGGACCTGCAGTTCCTGGTTCTGTGACCATCTTCCGACCTGCAGGCCAATGTGGTAGATCGACGATCCGACCACGAACCCAAGCGGCTCGAACCCGGCCTCGCCGAGCAGCACGTACTCGGAGACCGACAAGTCCGAGGTGAAAACGCCCCCGGGAGCGGCGCCCGCGGTGTTCGCCAGCCTGCCGTCCGCGACATGCGGCTCCCAGGCGGCCGCACCGCCGGCCGGGTTGTTGCCGGAAACTGACATGAGACTTCCCCTTCGGGCAGATTAAGTGGACACGCACGACAGCACGCGAAGCCTATCCGTGAGCGCGCTCACGGCGCTATGAGCCCATGGCTCGCGATGGCCGCTAACCGGCCCCGGGCGCCAGCGCGTCAGGCTGTCTCCGGCGGCCGGCTGACCGAAAGCTCCGGCGGCACGGCCCCATACGCCTCAATCTCGACAAGCGCCAGCTGCCCCGTGCACCCCTGGCTGAGAGCCGAGGAGGGCACGTCGGCGGTCAGCACATTCGGGTTCCCGTGCCGGCAGAACCCCGGGTCAGCCGGGTCCGGGTCGTACCAGGCCCCGGTGGACAACTGAGCCACCCCGGGCCGGACGGCGTCGTCGACGGCCAGCCCCGCCAGGCAGGCGCCCCGGTCGTTGAAGATCCGCACGAGGTCCCCCTCGCGAAGCCCGCGAGCCGCCGCGTCGGAGGGGTGCATCCGCACCGGCTCACGCCCGGCGACCTTGAACGACTGGCTGTGCGCGCCGACGTCCAGCTGGCTGTGCAGCCGTGCCTTCGGCTGGTTGGCGACCAGTTGCAGGCCGAAGCGGACGGCCCTGGCCGACCCGAGCCATTCCTCCGGCTCCAGCCAGACAGGGTGGCCCGGGCAGTCCGGGTACCCGTAGCTGTCGATCGCGGCGGAGAAGATCTCGATCTTCCCGCTCGGCGTGGTCAGCGGATGTCCCTCCGGGTCGGCACGGAAGTCGGCGAACGCCACCTGCGCCTCGTCCGCCACCGGCAGCTCGAGCCCGTCGCCCGACCAGAACTCGTCGAATTCCGGCACCGGCCAGCCCCGGTGCCGCGCGGCGAGCGAATCCCGCCACTCGTCGTACAGGTGCCGCAGCCACTCCATCGTGCTGCGGCCCTCGGTGAAGTCCTTGCCCGCGCCGAGTCTGTCCGCCAGGTCCGCGAAGATGGCGTAGTCGTCCCGGGCCTCGCCGTGCGGCCGGGTCAGCGCGCGCATCGGAAAGAACATCCGGTCGTTCCACCCGGAGCCGAAGTCGTCCCGCTCGATGGTCATGGTGACCGGCAGCACGATGTCGGCGTGCCGGGCCGTCGCCGTCCAGAACGGATCGTGCACCACGACGGTCTCCGGGCGGCTGAACGCCGCCCGCAGCCGGGCGAGGTCCTGATGATGATGGAACGGGTTACCGCCGGCCCAGTACACGAGCCGGATGCCGGGGTAGGTCAGCCGCTGGCCGTTGTAGTCGTAGGCGGCGCCGGGATTCAGCAGCATGTCGGCGATCCGCGCCACCGGGATGTACGCGGAGACCGCGTTCTGGCCCTGCCGCAGCCCGGGCACCCCCACGCTGGTCGCCGGCTCGCCGACCAGCGCAGAGGACCCGTACCCGTGGCCGAAGCCGCCGCCCGGCAGGCCGATCTGCCCGAGCATGGCCGCGAGCACGACGCCAAGCCACACCGGCTGTTCTCCGTGCCGGGCTCGCTGCAGCGACCAGCTGACCGTCACCAGGGTGCGCACCGCGGCCATCTCGTGCGCCAGTTCCCTGATCCGCGCCGCTGGCACGCCGGTGATCACCGACGCCCAGGCGGGATCCTTCACGACTCCGTCCGCCGCACCCCGCAGGTACCGGGCGAACCGCGGGAAGCCGACGGTGTAGCGGTTGAGGAAGCCCATGTCAGCGAGACCGTCGGCGTCCAGCACCTGGGCGAGCGCGAGCATCAGGGCGGCGTCGGTACCGGGCCGCGGCGCGATCCATTCGGCCCGCGCCGCGGGCGGCGTGTCGTCTCGCAACGGGCTAACGGAAACGAACCGGCAGCCGCGGGCGCGGGCGGCGCTGATCCAGCCGCGGGCGTTGTGCCGGGACACCCCGCCAGGCGATACCGCGGCGTTCTTCGGTGACAGCCCGCCGAAGGCGACGACGAGATCGCTGTGCTCCGCGACCACCGACTTGGCCGTGGCACGCGATACCAGCACGCTGTTCACGTCGGCGATCACGTGCGGCAGCAGCACCTCGGACGTGCCGAGGCTGTAGCTGTTCACGCTTCGCACGTAGCCGCCGAGGCAGTTCAGGAACCGGTGCACCTGGCTCTGCGCGTGATTGAAGCGCCCCGCGCTGGCCCAGCCGTAGGAGCCGCCGAACACCGCCTCAGCTCCGTGATCCCGGTAGACCCGCCGCAGCTCCCCGGACAGGAGGCTGAGCGCGGTGTCCCATGACACCGGCACGAAGGGCTCGTCGCCGCGGCCCTTCGCAGCACACTCCGCCGTGCCGGGTCCGTGGTCCAGCCACCCCTTGCGCACGTGCGGCCGCGCGATGCGGGCCGGGTGGTGCTGCGCGGAGGCGACGTTCCCGATCAGCGGCATCGGCTCCGGGTCGCCGCGCCACGGACGTACGTCGGTTAGCCGCTCACCGTCGCTGACGGCCTCGAATGTCCCCCAGTGCGTCAGATGCACGGTCATGCCGTCCAGCCTCCCCCGGCCCGCCATTCGAACTCAAGAGATTTTCCGCCCCGGCCGCCGCCTCAGCCGCCCGAGCCGCGATAGAGGTTCAGCTCATCGATGGCCCACGGGCTGCTGGTGCTCGTGCTCAGCCCGTCGGTGAGCGCGGTGTCGACCACCCGGATATACCTGGCCGTCTGCGCCGGGAAGCTCACCGTCTCCGGATCGCCCGTGCCCGCGCAGGTCGCCACCGTCCGCCAGGACCGGCCGTTGCCGGAGACCTCGAGGGCGTAGCTGACGGCGTAGTCGCCGGCCGCGTTCGGCGCCCGCAGCTGGAGCTCGTCGAAGGTGCGCTGCGAGCCCATGTCGGCCTGCCAGTACATGCCGTCCGCCTGGGCCGTGCCCGAGCTGAACCCGGTGGACAGGCTGCCGTCGATCGCGTTGGCGGCAGCGTCGCCGCGGGTGGCCCCCGTGTTGGTGCTCGCCGCCCAGCCGTCACGGTTCAGGGCCGTTCCGGTGACGGGGGCGCCGCACGAGGCGCCGAGCGGCGCGGTCGTGGCCTGGGCGCTGGCGGGCTTCCCGGCGGGCGACCAGGTGAAGGTCACGATCGAGCTGGCGGGCAGGGTGTAGCTGAAGCCGTGGCCGTCGTAGTCGACGCCGAACTTCTGCGCCGCCGACGCGTTGTCGTTGAGCACGACGAGCGTGATGGTCCCGTTCGGGTTCCTGAACGCGATGTTCGGCAGGTCGGCGCTTTCCAGGTCGGGTGAGCCGATGCGGACCGCGCCCGGCTGCACGAACTTGGCGAACTGCGCCCAGATGTAGTAGTCCTCGTTCAGGGTGAAGGTGCCGTTGGAGTTGTCGATGGTGACCATGCCGCGGCAGTCTCCGCACCCGCCGTTGGCGTTGGCCACGTTCGGCCCGGCCGCGGGGTCGGTCGCCATGGTCCAGAAGTCCGACGCCACCGCCCAGTTGTTCATCGGCCCAATGATGTTGTTCAGCGCTTCCCAGTCGAGGTTCCCGGCCGCGTCCGGCGCCCAGCTGCCGCCCGAGCACTCGGTGAAGTAGACCGGGGTGTCCGGGTAGGCGTCGTGGAAGGTCGTCTGGACGTTGTAGGGGTCGCTGACGCCGTTCGGGGTGCTGTAGCAGTGGTAGCCGATGGCGTTCACGTCCGCGCCGGCGGCGGCCATGAGGCTCTGCGGGTATGTCGTCGGTGTGCCGTCAGGCCCGTACCAGTTGTGGTCATAGCCCAGGATCTGGACGCCGGGGTAGCCGGCCGAGTCCAGCGCCGAGCGCAGGTAAGGGGCGAACGCGGCCTCGTTCGGGTTGGGGCCGGTCGCGTCGAGGTTCATGGTGGCGTAGCCCGAGCTGCAGTTCTGCGGCTCGTTCTGCATGCCCACCATGTAGATGGGGATGCCGTAGGTCCCCGAGTAGGCCGACACGAACTTCGCGAAGTACCTGGCGTAGGCCGCGTAGTACTTGGGGTTGAGGTAGTTCTCCGTCCCTGAGCAGTCACCCGTGAACGTGTCGCCGTTCTTCATCCAGGCAGGCGCGCTCCAGGGGGTCGCGTCGATCTTGATGCCCCGGTCCAAGGACAGCGCCTGCCGCAGCACCGGGATGGTGTACGCGGTGTCGTGGGCCACCGAGAAGTGCGCCAGGGTGGGATCGGCCTGGCCGGGCGGCATGTCGTCATAGGAGTAGTTGCTCAGCGACAGGTCCGAGGCTCCCATCGGGAAGCGGATGAAGTCGAACCCCGCGCCGGAGGAGCCGAACAGGTCGCTCATTATCTGCGCCCGCTCGGGCGAGTGGTCGATCAGGTCGGCGGTGGTGTCGGTCATCGCGCCGCCGAAGCCTTGGATCGTCTGGTAGATCGCGTTCGGGTTCACCGTGATCTGCGGCGTCTGCGAGGCCCGTGGTTCCTGGGAAGCCCGCGCCCCGAACGTGACGTCCGGCTCGTGCGCAAGCTGGAGGGCGAGCGTGTCGGCGCTCGTGGTCGTCGTCGTCCACACCTGCACCGGGGTTCCCGGCGCCCCGGCGCCCGGGCTGGCCGGCGCGGGCCTGCCGGGTGCGGCGCTGGCCGTCGGGGCGGTCAGGGACGCGGACACGGCGACGACCGCGAGCGCCGCGGCCGAAACCGCGAACTGACGCCAGTGACTTGTCGGCGGGTTCTTCATCGGACCCTCGCTTCCGGAAGCGCAATGATGAAACATACAGAAAATAGGCAGGCAACGTCAGTGTAGATTTGATGGAGAATGTGTCAATGGGCAGTGAAACATACAGTCGCGGCGCGACTATCCGCGATGTCGCCGCGGAGGCCGGGGTGTCGACGGCGACCGTTTCCCGGGTGCTCAACGACAGCGGCACCGTCGCGCCGGGGACCCGCGCGGCCGTCCTGGAGATCATCGAGCGGCGCGGTCTGACCGCGCGGCGCCGGCGTCTGGTCGCCCCTCGCCCGCTGCGCGATATCGTCACAATCCGCTGCCCGTACAAGCTGGATGACTACTTCGGCGTGATCCTGTCCGCCATCGAGCGGAGCCTGCGCCAGGCGGGCAAGGTCCCGCTGCTGAGCGCCGAGGCCCTCGACGCCGACGAGCCGGGCCTGCCCGAGCTGCTGCGGTCCGACATCACCGAGGGCGCGATCCTCATCCTGCCGCCCGAGCCTAGCGGCGTGCTGGCCGGCCTGCGCCGGACGGGATTCCCGTTCGTGGTCGTGGACCCGCGCACCGCCCTGCCCCGGGACGTCGCCGCGGTCTCGGCGGCGCACCTCGCCGGCGCGCGCATGGCCACCGAGCACCTGCTCCGGCTCGGACACACCCGGATCGCGGCCATCGCCGGCCCGCGCAACTGGATCGCGGCCGACGACCGCCTGCTCGGGTTCCGCGCCGCCCTCGCCGCGGCGGGCCAGCTCGTGCCCGCCGAGCTCATCCGGGAAGGCGGCGAGCCCACGATCGCCCACGGCCGGGCGGCCGCACAGGTCCTGCTGAGCCTCCCGGCGCGGCCGACCGCGATCATCGCGTTCAACGACAAGATGGCGATCGGCGCCATACAGGCGGCGGCAGACCTCAGCCTTCACGTTCCAGGTGATGTGTCCGTCGTCGGCTTCGATGACCTGGAGCTGAGCGGGGTCGTCACTCCCCCGCTCACCACGGTGCGACAGCCCCTGGAGGAGATGGCCCGGCTGGGCGTCCAGCTCCTGTCGCGGCTGATCAGCGGACGGGAGATCGACGCCCTCCACGTCGAGCTCGCCACCGAGCTCGTGCCGCGCGCCTCGACTAGTCCCCCGCGCGGGACCCGGGGGTGAGGTAAGTCGGTGCGCGTCAGGCGGGCCCAGGTGCCCGCTGACCGGAGACCACCGCCCGCGCGTCGCTGAGCTGCTGCCGGACGCGGTCCGCCTGCCCCGCCTGGGCCATCGCCTCGGCCTCGTCGAGCAGTGCCAGCGCGTCGGTCTCGCGGCCCTGCGCCGCGGCGATGTAGACCAGCCCGACCATGTTGGCCACCGCGCCCGGCCAGTTCCCGGTCTCCCGGCGCAGCCGCGTGGACTCCTCCAGCCGCTCCCGTGCGGTCTCCAGCTCCCCCCGGTGGTGGGCGGCGATGCCCAGGTGCCGCAGCGCCTCCGACATCACGGCCTTGTCACCCGCCCGCGACGCCAGCGCCAGCGACCGCTCGAACAGCGGGACGGCGGCATCGTCGTCATGCCGTACGACCTGGTACAGGCAGCCGGTCCAGAACAGCGCCTCGGCCTCACCCCGGACGTCGCCCAGCGCCCGGTACAGCCGGGTCGCGCGCTCGAACAGCGGCAGTTCCGCCGAGTCCTCCTCGTCCGCGGCCGGATCCGCCTCGCGGTCCAGCTGGAACCGGGTGTGGATCAGCCGGCCGCGGGCCACGGCCAGGTCGGCCTCGGCCGCGTCCAGCTCCCGGTCGGCTTCCGCCAGCAGCCCGGCCTCGCCCGTGTACACGACTCGCTCATAGAGCACTCTCGCCTGGTTGACCCGCTCGTCCACGCCGGTGACCGCCTCCCGTGTTCCGGACCTGGCCAGCACAGCGTAATCCGGTCGCGGGCGGATTTCCCGCCCCTGGATTGACTCTCACCGTGCGTGAGGGGGGCATGCTCGTGTCATGTTCAGCATCGGAGAGTTCGCCCGGCTCGGGGCGGTGTCCATCCGGACCCTACGCCACTACGACGAGATCGGCTTGCTGCCTCCGGCCACGGTTGACGAGGTCACCGGCTACCGCTCCTACTCCGCTAAGCAACTGCGGCAGCTCAACCGCATCGTCGCGCTGAAGGACCTGGGCCTGACGCTGGGGCAGATCAGGCTGCTCCTCGACGGCATCACGGTGGAGGAACTGCGCGGGATGCTCCTGCTGCGGCGGGCGCAGCTCGAAAGCGAGCTCCAGCGGCAACGGCATCATCTGCTCGGAGTCGAGGCACGGCTCCGTCATATCGCTCAGGAGGACGACATGCCCGCGGACGACATCGTGATCAAGCAGATCCCCGCGCTCGGCGTGGTGGCGATCGCCGAGATGGCACCCGGCTGGGGCCCTGTGAACATCGTGCCCGCGGTGAACCGCGCCCGGGTAAAGTTCGACCAGCTCGGCATCAGCGGGCTGGCCACGGTGGCCGGGCCGTTCATGATCATCTACGAGAAGACCGACGGTGAGGAGATCACCGTGAGCGTGGCGCTGCCCGTGGCCGGGGAGCCCGCTGAGCTGCCACCGCCGGCCCGCTACCGCGTGCTGCCCGCGCTCGAGGTCGCCGCCGCCGTGCGCAGCGGCCCGGCCGCCAGCATCTACCCGATGGTCTACCAGGACCTGCACGCCTGGGTGCAGGCGCACGGCTATGAGGCGCACGACCCCGGGCGCGAAATCTGGATCCACGAGATCGATGACGTCGCGGACGTGGACCAGCAGGTCTTCGAGAGCCAGCTGCCCTTCACCCGCCCGTCCCCCAGCGCCTAACCCCGCTCGGTACTTCCCCGCGCCGCCAAGATCATGGGTCGTTACCGCCCGAAGCCTGATCTGGCGCCCCGGACGCGCCCTCTGTATCACGAAATATCGTTACCAAAGGAACTTTTCGGGATACCTCTATAGGGGTATCCGTTCCATGATCGCGGGTCAAACATGCCGATATCTGGCATGAACGACCCATGATCAACGAACGGGCGCGCTCTCAGGCCCGCCGAGCCCCCGCCCTGCCCGACATAAACGGATATATCACGGCACCAAATCGAGTCCCGGGTCCCTCATCGGACCCCATGGCACGAACGACCCATGAAAATCCCTTACCCGCGTGACCAAGCCTCCCCGCCCTAGCCCCGCCCGCCCTAACCCGGCCCGCCCCCTCCGCGCCCAGCCTCCCGCCCCTAGCCCCGCCCGCCCTAAC
>Ga0210389_10000319_pt1 | contig 47976 bp, 49 predicted proteins | sample IncBWH28OmetaG_FD_160127 | JGI IMG/M metagenome (GOLD analysis project Ga0210389, IMG submission 160127) | Forest soil microbial communities from Barre Woods Harvard Forest LTER site, Petersham, Massachusetts, United States - Inc-BW-H-28-O ... | reverse complement strand
CGCCGGCGATACGCAGGAGACTCGTTTAAAAGCGCTAAAAATGGGCGCTAACCTGGTGCAATACGTCTTAACCCAACAATGATCTCCCCCCCGTCTCGAATCTCATATCTCATATCTCATATCTCACATCTAAAAAATGTACCATCTTAAAGTAAATAACCAATACAATTTTAAGGCAGACAAAAAAGGGGATGACCTCATTATCAATGGCGAGAAAGTGGCGGCTGATATGAAGCAAATAAACGCTTCGTCATGGCATATCCTCAATCACATGAAATCTTACACCGCCGAAGTGGTGAGCTTTAATTTAGCTGAGAAGACCGCCTTGGTCAAAGTCAATAATAATCTCTATACGGTTACTGCGAAAGACCAGTTTGACCTGCTGCTTGATCAATTGGGTTTAAGCACGCTGAACGGGGCCAGGGTGAGCGAATTGAAGGCCCCTATGCCTGGCATGGTATTGAAAGTTTTTGTTGATGAGGGGTCGGAAGTAAAAAAAGGCGATAATCTTTTGATTTTGGAGGCGATGAAAATGGAAAATATCATTAAGGCGCCTGCAGATGTTGTGGTAAAATCAGTAAAAATTAAGCCCGGAGATAAAGTGGAGAAAAACCAGCTATTGATCTTGTTTTAAACCGGTTTTTAGAGAAAGTAATTCTCCGAGGCGAAATACTTATAAAAGAAACAGCCCGCCTGAAAATTCAAGCGGGCTGTTTCTTTTATATCCGATAAAATTGATCTATTGTCCTTTCGCATTAAAATCTTTAGCTTTTTTAATGCTATAGTGCGGCTTGCCTTCAGGATGTACTTCAGGCTCGCCCACCAGGGTCATGGCGCAACGGAACCCTACTTCGGCGCTTGATACATCTTCATCCATAAAACGGCGGGTCGCTGGGTTTAACCAAAAAGCAAGGTCATTCCACGAGCCTCCTTTATAAACCTTCGAATGGTCGTTTACCAAAGTGGTCGTTCCATACAAAGTAGTGTTAACTGTGTCGCCATAGCCTCTGGCGTCCGGGTTGAATTTCTTGCCTTCCAGCGGGTTTTTGGTGGCTGGTGTCGCGGCAGTGTTGGTTGCATTGGCAGCAACGGCAGCGCCCGATGTAGCCGTATTGGGCTGATTAGGGTTAGCGTTGTTAGCAGCCTGCTGGGCCAGGTAGTCGGCGTATTTTTGTTTTTTGTTGCCTGTCGACGCATCCTTTATAGGGCGGCCATACTTATCTTTGGCATACAGGCCTTTCGAAGCATCTGCCAGCCTTTTGTTACTAAACTCGTTACCACGGAAGGGGTTAAAATCGTTAACCTCTTCAAACGATGTCTGACGGTAAGTGTCCTCAACCCATTCGTTTACGTTGCCAGCCATATTATACAAACCAAAATCGTTTGGTGGATTCGACCGAACCGGCGCGGTAATATCAGCCTTATCATTCAAATATCCGCCTACACCCATGTTATCGCCCAGGCCGCGCTTAAAGTTGGCAAGGATAAGCCCACGGGTCGCGCGTTTTGACGAACGCACGCCTAAACCGTTCCATGGATATATTTTATTATCGTCAATATTTTCATATTGTGTATTGCCGATCAAACCCAAAGCAGCATACTCCCACTCAGCCTCGGAAGGCAAACGGTAAGCCTGTTTCAAAATACCATCTTCCATGCGAACGTGCCTCACGGGTTGCTTGCCTGCTTTACCATTTGCGCCGGTAGTCACCTTTGCATTTGGACTAAGGTCTGTAATCATTTTTTTACCGTCGATACCAGGGCCGGCGTACTGGCCGTTAAGGTAAATATCAGTATTAAACGGGTCTTTATTTGACGGCGCCGGTGCGACTTTCTTCCCTTTACCGGTTCCGTTCAGGTCAGTCCAGGCAACCATGCGGCCGGTCTCGCGCAGTATGTTTTCGTTAACGCGGTCGGTACGCCAAACGCAATAATCTTGCACCTGGTCCCAGCTAACACCCACAACCGGGTAGTCCTGGAAAGCAGGGTGTCTTAAATAATTATCAACGTAAGGTTCGTTGTATGCAAGCGGGTTACGCCAAACAAGCGTATCGGGCAATGCGTTGTAGTACAATTCATGGTCATCGGGATACGTAGTACTAATCCAGTGCAAATAGTCCAGCCAGTCCTGGTTGGCTACTTCGGTTTCGTCCATATAAAATGAAGGAACGGTAACCCTTCGCCGAACGTTATCATAATCATAGGTAACATCCTGGTCGGCGCTGCCGCCCATCACAAAAGTACCGCCTTCAATCGGCACCAGGCCGGGGCCGGGGGTGGGGTGCGTTTTCCTGAAACGTTCGTATCCGCCGGTTTTTTTATCGTTATAAGTAATACCGGTTTTGTCAGATTGCGGTTTCTTGCTACAACCACTCATTAACGCCCCCAGGGCAAATGCCGCAATCGCAAATCGCGTAAAAAGTACTTTCATATTCTTACTCTAAATTTTGGAAGGTAAATTTAATACATTTTGCCTAAAATGCTAATTTTTTTAACCTAAAAGTTTTAAAGATATCAACGCTGTCGGCGTTTTTCTACGTTATTAGGGTCTTTCATGTTTCAAAAATTAATTTTTTTTCGGTGGAAAACTTCTTTGCCTACTTTAACGTAATAGCGGTCATTTATTTTATATTTATTATTTGAAAGTAATAAAAAATTGATTTGATGATGAAATTTTCTCTTAAAGGTACTATTATTATAATAATTCTTTTTTCTCCCCGACTGATCCTGGCCCAGGCCAATGGTGTAAGCGTCAACGGAAGCACATATGATCCCGCTTCAGTTGCTGCAGTGCCTTTTTTGAATATAACACCCGATTCTCGCTCCGGGGCTATGGGCGACGCCGGCGTTGCGATATCCCCCGACGTTAATGCAAATTACTGGAACCCGTCGAAGTTAGCTTTTCTTCAAAGCGACGACGACGTTTCATTATCCTACAGCCCCTGGCTCCGTCAATTGGTGCCTGATATCAGTTTGTCTTATTTAAGTTATGCACATAAGCTGGATGAAAGGGATGCTATTGGCGCCTCCTTACGATATTTTAATTACGGCACCATACAGTTCAGAGACGGCAATCAAAACGACCTGGGCACCTATTCGCCCAATGAATTTCAACTGAATGGTTCATTTGCGCGTAAATTCGGCGAAGGTTTTTCTCTTGCGCTCACTGCAGGGTACGTCCATTCTAATTTATCAAACGCTTTTTTTTCCACAGGGACCGGCGCACAGACGAAAGCCGGCAACGCCCTGGCAGCGGGTGTTTCTTTGTATTCAGAAAATAAATTGCAGGAATTTGGGGGCTCGGATGCTACGCTTGCTTTCGGCCTGAATATTTCAAACATCGGCTCCAAGATCAGTTACAGTAACGACGGGCCAAAATATTTCCTGCCGGCTAACCTGCGGTTGGGCGTGGCCAATACCATTAATCTTGACGACTATAACCAGGTAACTTTTACAGTCGATTTTAATAAATTGCTGGTTCCTACCCCTCCTATCGTCGACTCGGCAGGTAACGTTGTTAAGGGTTCGAGCACAAACGTATCAGTACCAGCAGGTATTTTTCAATCATTTACCGATGCGCCTAATGGCTTTAGCCAGGAACTGCAGGAAGTTACCGTCTCGGCTGGGTTTGAATACTGGTATGCACAGCGGTTTGCGTTGCGCGCGGGCTATTTTTACGAGAACCCCAACAACGGCGGCTCGCACTATTTTACTATGGGTGTCGGCTTTAAATATGATATTTTTGATTTCGACTTTTCGTACCTGGCCGCCAGCCAGCAAAATAGTCCGCTGGCCAATACCCTCCGTTTTTCACTTATTGCTAGCTTTGGTGGCGACAAAAACGTTCACAAACAGTAATGACAAAGATCAAAGTAGGCTTTGGGTTTGATGTACACCAGTTAAAGGAGAAACACCCGTTTATTTTAGGAGGGGTAAACCTGGAGCACCATTCAGGCGCATTTGGCCACTCAGACGCCGATGTTTTAGTTCATGCCATTTGCGATGCTTTATTAGGTGCAGCCAACCTGCGCGATATCGGCTTTCATTTTTCCAACAAGGATGAACGCTGGAAAGGCATCAGCAGTTTGGTATTGCTGCAGCACGTAGTGAAGCTTTTGGGCGAAAAAAACTGGCGGATAGGCAACATCGATGCGATGGTATGCCTGGAAGCGCCAAAGATCAACCCGCATATCCCCCGAATGAAGGCAAATATCGCCAAAGCCGCCGGCATTGCCGAAGATGATATCTCCATCAAAGCCACCACCAATGAGCAATTAGGGTTTATCGGGCGTGAAGAAGGTGTTGTGGCTTATGCGGTTTGTTTGATTGAGAAAATTTAAAAGCCCGTTCCCAAGCTGTCAACTTTAAGTTAACACTTGGTTTTCCCCCCGCCAATCCCCATGCACAAAAGTTTAAACAGGGTATACACAGGGTATACACATTTAAAAAATTGTAAATCACAAGTGGTTAATAGTCAATAAATTGCGCCACAAAATTACAAAACAGGGTTTACACTTTTATTTCCAATGGAGCGTTCCAGGTGTTCCATTTTTACACATGGAACACCCGGAACATCATGAAACATGGTGATTATCAATCATTTCAATATCTAACTATTGATTAATTTTCATAAGTAGCTGATGATCAACTATTTCAAAAACAAGCTTTTTAACCAAATGATGCAATTAACTGACAATCAGGTGCCCCAGCTTTTCTGTTTAAAAAAGAAATCGGTCATCCGCATTTTACCATCCGGCGCCAGCATTTTCAAACCGTTACAATTTCTTCCGCCTTTGTTGGTGTTTTTCACCAACAAACCGAAATGCCTAACCGCCATGCAATCGATGCATGGTTTGGGTTAAACATCCCCTGGTTCAGGCGCGTCTGACGGGCTGGCCAAAAGCGCAAAGGCGAGTCGTGCCCCGTTGACAGGTCGCCGACAATGCTTTTACGTTTCCGCCTTTGTTGGTGTTTTTCACCAACAAACCGAAATGCCTTACCGCCATGCAATCGATGCATGGTTTAGGCTAAACATCACCGTACCGATATGAAATTCGCCCGGGCTTGGTAGCTTGTCCTGCGGGTTCGGTTTAAATGCCTGGCACGCGGGTCTTGTTGGTGAAAAACACCAGCAAGGGCGGGAACACTTTGGTTGGCTGTAAAGGAGTCTTCTACCTTGGATTTAGTTCCGACCGATGAGATAGAAAGGGTTGAAAATTACATGCAGGAGCATGGGGTTGAGCCTTTATTTTAAATCGGTACTACCCCCCGCCTACACCGTGGCCACATCCTTCTTTATCGTAACATTCCCTGTCCGCTTCAACGCTCCCCAGCCGCTTAGCTCGCCTTTTACGGCCCTGCGGATGGATTTAAACAGCACATAGTACATCAGCTGCCGCCACAGAAAGCGCTGGGGAATAATGTAAATGAGCTTTTTGTAGTCTTCCTTTTGCATCCAAAACGCAACGGTGGCCACCACACAATCTATCAAAACGAACCCGACATAATAGGCGATTATTTTACCGGGATGTTCGCTGAACAGGCCGAGGATCATAAAAAGATCGGCAAGCGGCGAGAACAGGGGAAGTATGATCTGAAAAATCAGGATATTGGGCATACCCACCATGCCGAAGAATTTATATTTTTTATTGAAGAGGGCGTCTTTATTTTTCCAGAAGCTTTGCATTACGCCAAAACTCCAGCGGAAACGTTGCTTGAGCAGGCCGTTTACGGTTTCGGGGGCCTCGGTGTAAGCTATCGCGTCATCGCTATTCCTTACGATGTAGCCCTGTTTTAAAATGCGCATGGTTAAGTCGCAGTCTTCAGCCAAAGTATCTAAAGTAAACCCGCCTGCCTTGTAAATGGCCGCTTTGCGGAAGGCGCCTATTGCGCCGGGGACAACGGTAATGCTGTTGATCAGGTCGAATGCCCGCCGGTCCATGTTCTGTGCGGTAATATATTCGATAGACTGCCACAGCGTGATCAGGTTATTCTCGTTACCAACCTTAACTGTGCCCGCAACAGCCCCGATCTCGGTATCGGTAAAAAAGGCCATCAGGTGGTAAATAGCATCCTTTTTAAGCTGCGTATCGGCATCGATACAAACCACAAAATCATTTTTTGCATGGTTGATGCCAAAGTTCAGCGCCGATGCCTTGCCGCCATTGGGTTTGGTAAGTACCTGCACCAACGGGTGATTTCCGTAAGCATTATTTACCAGTTCATAGGTCTTGTCTTTCGAGCCGTCGTCAATAAAAATTATTTCAAACGAATGATATTCGGTTTGCAGCAGGCTTTGGATGGTTTTTATGGCGGTTACCTCTTCGTTATAGCCCGGCACAATAATGCTTACAGCCGGCAACGTTGCCGGGTCAATCGCGCCTGCGGCCTTCTCTTCTTTTTTGTTGTCAGCATATTGGCGGATGGCAAGTATCGCTATTAAAACAATACGCCCAACGGCCAGGAAGATGGCGGAAAGGAACAGGTAGATCAGGAACCAGTTGCCATAAAAATAAAACTCGACAAAGAAATTATAGAAAGAGCCCAATATGCCTGAATTAGCATCATCCCGGATAGGCGGCATCAATTCGGCTTTGTTGGTGTGCAGTACATCCGCAATAGTGGTGAATTTGTAGCCGTGACTTTTAAAAAAATGAATGATCCTCGGCAGGGCTTTTACGGTTTCCTCACGCGTATCTCCGCCGGCGTCATGCAGCAGCAGCATCGATCCGGCGTCCTTCTGCTTAATTGTGCGCGCCACAATACTATCCGCTGTAACACCTGGCTGCCAATCCCACGGGTCGATTGATTCACCAATGGTAATGTAGCTTTGCTTGCGGCTTTCGGCAACAGGTATAACTTCCGCCAGGGTTTGCGGCTCGGCATCTGCGTTGAACGGCGGCCTGAATAAGATGGTGCTCCGCCCGGTAACCGACTCGATGAGCTTGCGGGTAGCGTTAAGCTCCAGGTTTACACGGTTCAGGCTAATGGTTGAAATATCAGGATGAAAGAAGGTATGATTACCGATCTCGTAGCCCTCTTCAAATTCTCTCCGCAGTATCGGCACATTTTTTTCCGCCATGGAACCGACCACAAAAAATGCCGCAGGCACGTGTTCGCGCTTCAGTATATCGAGAATCTGGGGGGTATATTCCGGATCAGGGCCATCGTCAAATGTCAGTACGATTTTGCCGGGTGCATAACCGTATTTCTTGATCACGTACTTGGTAGGCAATTGCAGGTAATGCTGATCAGTAATGGTAAAATTGCTGGTATCCATTTGCACATTGATCCTGCCCGGTTTCGGAACGGTCACCAGGTCAAGTACTTCGCCGTCGCCATCGTAATCTATCTTGTTATTCAAACCCACCGAATCGAGCCGCTTAATATCTATGCCTGTTTTCCGCAGAGAGTCGATAGACAAGTTTTTCTGGAAGAACGACCATAGACGGGGGTCCTCACTTCCCATTCTCCATAGGGCTACGCCGCCGGTGTCCCAGTCGTCAGCCATGCGGATCACATTGAAATTGGTGGCGGCATCGGTAAAGTAAACCGTATGTTCAAGGCTGTCTAAATCATAGTAGGTATAATGCAGGTTGGCCGAGCTGGGGTCGTAGGTGATCTTGCTGCCGTTGGATTGGGCGATACTTATCGCCGCCGGATAGCCTATTGGCTTGCCCACGCTGCTTTCCGGCCAGTCATAGGCGCCCCCGGCCACCGTAAGGATAACTTTTTCGCTGGGGATGCGGGTGCAAACATCGTCGAGTATCTGTTCAACCCAATGCTGGTTTGAAAGATCGCCGGCGTTGCTGCTTTCATTATGCTCGTCGATAGCCATGACAAACAAAAAGTCATTCACTTTTTGCAGGCGCTCCAGGTCGTAGGTTTCATCGTCAGGAATGACGTTCATCGTAACAAGCAAACCTTGCGGGTGCAGGATGGAATAAAGGTCGTTCTCAAAATCAATATATTCCTTGCTGTTGATGTTCTTGATATTGTCGAAATCCAGGTTTATGCCTTTAAATTTAAACCTGTTAAGCTGCTCAGCAAGGTTGTTAATGAATTGGGTGCGCAGTTTTTTATTTTTGATGATGCGCTCCACATCGGCTAAATCGTACCCGCCGTTTGATTTATTGTAGTCAACATAATTTGAAAGGGATATCAAAACAGGCTTGCGATATTTCCTGTTTAAATTGATCAGCCCGGTATCAATATTGGCAATCATCGTATCGCGGCCGGGCATAATAAAAAAGCCCTCGCTAACGATCATATCCAGTTTGCTATAATTGGCCTGAAGGGAAGTGTATGCCTGCGGTTCCCAGGCCCGGTAAAAACCGGCATTTATACGGTCTTTGTTATTCGGGTGCTTTAGCTGGTGCTGGCGCCTGGCCTTTGCAATCTTTTGGATCTGGGCCTTGTCAATTTTAAAGTCCTTATATTTTTTTGAGCGTTTTAATTGCTCCAATTCCTCTTTGGTAAGCTTTTTTGGCGCGGGGTTTAAATTGGGCAAGTTTGGGTATTGCTTCGAAGTGACCGTGATGATTGCAGCCAGAACAGTACAAACCAGCACGATGACCAGCGTTCTGCTAATCCATTTAAAACGCGTCCATCTGCCCGGGGTATCGGTTTGAAATACCTGTTTGTCAGCCATTTAAATACTATAGTATTATATTAGAAGGTATATAAAGGTCAAAATTGGGATCTGATGCTATTGATGATCTTTTATCGGATCGATCTTAGAAAAATCAACGCCGCATTTGCAATTTTCGCCGCAGCTCTTCTTCGTAAATAAATTCCTGTACATCATCCTGCCAACATAAAACAGGGCGGCAACAAACAGTATGGCTATTATAATTATCTGGATACTCACGTCACAAAATTAATACATTTTATACATATACGTATAGACAACTGAATTAGTATTTGGTTTATAATGGACACTAATTTTCACGAATTGAATTTGACACGAATTTTCACCAATTAAAGCGAATGAACACAAATAACAACAACAGGCATATTGAATTAGTGAAAATTCGATCTTATTCGTGAAAATTAGTGTCAAATATTAATGCCACGGTCCCCCCAACCCAGGTAAAATCCTGGTTGTACCGAACGCCTATCATCTTACCCCTGCTTAAACGGGCAAGGTTGATGGCCAAAGTTGGCCTGGCATCGCCATCGGGCCATAAATATAACAGTCTTATTTCCACCTTTACATCGCCTTCGGGCGACTTCACCACAGGCTCATAATTTACTTTTTGCTGTAAAATCCAGTTTTCCGGGTCTTTTATTTCCTCAATGTCATTTTTTGTTACATCGATGATCACGCCCTGCCCGGCAAACGAAAACAGGGGTTTTAACACATAATTTTCCAGGTCGGTTGGGATGATATTTACGTCGTGCAAAAACTGAGTCTTCGGAACATAATCGCCTTTTAAAAACGGCATGGTGAATTTGCTGACGCGATAAAACCAGTTGGGATGAGTTATCCATTCCACGTCCAGCGGCTGCCTTACATCAACTACTTTGCTCAGTAATTCGGCATTGTTTTCTATCTCATCAAAAATGAGCCGGTTATAAATCCTTTTGATCAGCTTCCTTTCTCCATTCACCCGGTAAAACAGTTGATCCCCTTCTTCCTCCAACTCTTCCAAAGCAACAATCGGCGTTCCGATATACTGCCGGGTGTAATAAAAATCAACAAAGGTTTTTTGTTCGTGAGCGTTTACATCCATTATAACCACTTCTTCCGGTTGATGGTTGCCTATAATGGTTTTCCTTAATAGCTCAAGATAGCTTTCCGTGTCCATTCCGTTAAAATACGGTGTCCAATCACCTGTAATATCGAACACTTTTTTAAAACGCTCAGCCAGCTTTACCTGGAAACCGTAAAGCGAGGGAAATCCCTGCAATTCGATCAATTTCGGAACAATATTGCCTTTTTCATCACTGCAAACGCCGAAATCCAGGGCGATAAAATGCGGGTGGTCATTTTCATTGGCTACCCGCCACCTGTCGGGTATGGCGCGTTCTGTAAGTTGTTTAAAATCAGGCTGAAGGATAACATCAATGATGTCTTTCCCCGCCGCCAAAAGTTTATCGCGAAAATCGGCTGTCAAAAAAACAGGCGTTTCAGCCACACGGAAGGCGATGGGTTCATCGAGGCCCGCATTTAATTCCGCCAGGAATTGCTGATATTTTTCTTCGGTGAAATTCTGATTGAATGCTTTTCTGGCGGGTGGATTCATAAAAATCAACAATTAAAATTTGTCATTGCGAGCGCAGCGCGGCAATCGCGAACGCTGCATTACAGCTGTGCATTGCCGTTTACATAGTTCGCGATTGCTTCGTGCCTCGCAATGACATGGTAGTAAACATGCCAAAAGCCATGACCCGCAATTCAAATTGGCCTCTTATACCTCCTGCAAACTCAACACCGCCTGGTCCAAAAAGTTAGGGATAATGGTATTTTGCGTTAGCGTAATTTTATCCGGGTCTTCCAGGTGTTCCAGCATTTCGTTGTATTTATCCAGCCCGTGCTCGTTTACCACTTCTTTTTTCTTTTCCTCTTTCCTTAAAAGCGTGCTGATCCCCTTTGAATCGGCTTCCGGGTGAAACTGTGTCGAAAAAAAGTATTCGCTAAACCGTATGGCCATCAGTGCGCGGGGTAAATCAACATGCGGCCTTTCTTTCTCAATCGCCAGCAGTTGCATGCCCAGATCCATAAACCGCTTTTCATTTGGATGGATCACTTGCCACAGGCGCGAATCCACGCCGTAAAAAGGGTCCGCGAGGCCCTCAAAAACGGGCTCATGGCGGCCGGCATTTGTCTGATGTACCGGCAAAACACCAAATGATGGCGATTTACGCATATTCACCATACCCAGGTTGTATTTGCGGCATAGCAGCTGGAAGGAATGGCAAACAAAAAAGCCATATTTTTTTTGCGAAGTATTGGAAAGATTATGATCTTCCAGCGCGTCGATCAGCCTGAAATATTTCTTTTCCCATTCTGAGCCTTCGCTTTCCAGGGGATCGCCGGGGCCGCCGCTGGAGATATAAATATCGAAATCTGTCCCTGGTACTTCTACCTTTTTACGGACGTCAAAAACCTCGTACGTTAGGTTTAAATCGTTTTTTACCCGGTAACGCTCCAATATCTCGCGGAAACCGCGCATCCCTTCATTTTCGATCCCGTTATACAGGTCGAGTATGGCAACTTTTACCGGTTGTTTGTCCGTTTGTATCATCTTATTCAAATCCCCTTCAGTGTTTGCGACGTAATATAGTCCACAACGTCGGCAAAGTTACTGTTTTGTTCGTAAACCGCCAGCTGCCTGTCGGCGCCGGTGCCGTGTTCCAGTATTTTATGCACATATTGCAGGTCTTCCCGGCAGCCAAGCTCATCTACCACATCATCCACAAAATCCAGCAGCTCAAGCACCAGTGAACGTGTATTCACTTCCATTTCCTTGCCAAAATCAATCATCTTTCCGTCGATGCCATAGCGGGCCGCCCGCCATTTGTTTTCGTTGATCAGCGCCCGGTTATAGGTCATGAAGGCCATATTTTGCAGACGCATTTTATACAATTTGGCGCATAAAGCCTGGAATAAAGCCACAAATGCCATCGTTTCATCAATCAGCATCGGGCAATCGCAAATGCGGAATTCGATGGTTTCAAAGAACGGGTGAACGCGAATATCCCACCATATTTTTTTGGCGTTATCGATACAATTGGTTTTTACCAATAGCCGGATATAACGGTCGTACTCTTCAATACTACTGAAATAATCAGGGATGCCCGTGCGCGGAAACTTATCAAATACCTTGGTGCGAAATGACTTAAACCCGGTGTTCCTGCCCTCCCAAAATGGCGAGTTAGTTGATAGTGCATAAACGTGCGGCAAAAAATAACGCACCTGGTTGGCAATATGCACCGCCAGGTCGCGCGATTGTATACCCACATGCACATGCAGCCCGAAGATGAGGTTGGAGCGTGCCGCCTCCTGCATTTCGTCCACGATTTCGAAGTACCTCGGGTGCTCGGTGATCAGCTGCGTTTGCCAAAGCGAAAACGGGTGTGTCCCTGCCGCGCCGATGCGCAAGCCTATATCGCCGGCAAGCATAGCCACCGTTCCGCGCAGTTTTGACACCTCCTTACGCGCCTCCTCGGTATTGCGGCAAATATGCGTGCCCACCTCCACCACTGCCTGGTGCATTTCGGCCTTCACCTGGTCCTCGTGTATCTTTTGAGCGCTTTCAACAATTTTTTGCTCATGCGATTTCAACTCCCGGCTTACGGGGTCGATCACCATAAATTCTTCTTCAACACCTAAGGTAAATTCGTTCATAACGGGTTGTTTTATCAATAATTTATCTATAGCGACGGATTTGACACACTGCGTGTTCGAAACATTCTTTTTCCCTCTTTCCCGCTTGCGGAAGAGAGGGTGGTCAAGCGAAGCGATGACCGGGTGAGTCAACCCGGCGGACATTACCGCCAATGCATCTCGGCGAGTCTACTCACCCCGACTACGCTTCGCTGCTCGACTCTCTCTTCGCCTTCGGCGGAAAGAGGGTAGCTGCTATTTCTTTATATTTCAAACACTAACTTATTTCGCCGCTTTCTTTGCTTTCGGCTTCACAACCTTCTCTTTTATCGTCCCCTCAGCCAATATCTCATGATCAATCTTCCCCTCGCTTGCTTCCTTCTTTTCTGCTTTCTTTTCAACTTTTTTCTCTGATGATAACAAATGCTGCCCCGCCGCTCCCGTTTTCACAAATTCGCCCCAGGTAAGGTTGTCCATATCATCTTTCTGCTTTTTGGCGCGCTCGATTGCGTATTCCGCCGCGGTTTCAACCACCCAGTCAAAGTTTTCCTGCCCTACGCTGGTTACTTCGGCATCCGGCGCCGGGTTACAAAAATCAATGGCATAAGGTACGCCGTTGCGGATAGCAAACTCAACGGTATTAAAATCGTAGCCTAAATATTTATTTAGTTTGATCACGTAGTTTTTAACCAGTTCCAGCAATTTCTTTTCGGCCGGGGCCTTGCCATGCTCATAGCGCAGGTGGTGCGGGTTACGCGGCTCATACTGCATAATACGCACATGTTTGCCGCCAATGCAATAGCAACGGAAGTAATCATCAAAAACCACTTCTTCCTGAAGCATCATTACATACTGCTTGGTTTTGGCGTATTTGTCAAAAAAATCTTCTTTATCGTGCAGTTTATAAACTTCCTTCCAGCCGCCGCCGTCGAAAGGTTTCATATAGGCCGGGAAACCCACATAATTAAATATGCCTTCCCAATCCAGCGGAAAAGCCAGGTTGCGGAAGGACTGCCCGGTAGTATCATCCGGCATGTCTTTCGAGGGCAGGATAACCGTTTTTGGCACCGGCACGCCGATCTTCACCGCCAGCGCGTTATTAAAAAACTTTTCGTCGGCGCTCCACCAAAAGGGGTTGTTGATCACTGCCGTGCCGCACATTGCCGCATTTTTTAGCATCGCCCGGTAAAACGGAACATCCTGCGAAATACGGTCAACAATCACCGAATAACCCAGCGACTCCGCCTGCATTACTTTGTCAATATGTACAAACTCCGCTGTTATGCCTTTTTCCGCTTTCTGGTTGATCCGGTCAACAAAAGCATGCGGAAATGAGTTTTCCTGCCCGAATAAGATGCCTATTTTTTTCATGGTAGTTTTAATTTAAAATCATTCATTATGGATATTCTTGAATCCTCTTTATCTAAAAAGACCAAATATTTGTGATTTGAATAAATCACACTCGGACTGTATTTCATTCTTGGCCTTTTTATATAATGCGAATTATCGAGATCCTTTTCCAATTGAGTCCAAAAATTACCGTCTTTTATTTTTTCCAATGCAAATTCAGTTATGACTTTAGATGTTGTATCATCGGCTGTTACCCTAATGTTGCATTTATTAAAAGAGTAAGTTATTGACAAAGAAGGGATATTTTCGGCTAGGGTTCTAAAATTATACATATAAAAAACATGATTTAGACCTCCCGTCGTTTCCCATTGTGGAAGAATTTTTTCAAACGACGCAATAGCTAATTTTTCATCAAGCATTTTTTCCAGGTAGCCCAGATTTAGCTGTATTGTTCCACTTCCTTTTCCTTTTCTATTACCGTAAATCCAGCCTGTTCTCTTGTTTACAATCTTACTTGCATAATGTATCACAAGTCCATCCGGATAAGGATTTAAGGTGAGTTCGTTAGCTCCCACGTTCCAAACATACCTTTTCGAATTGCTCTTTTTCTGATCAACTATCACAGCCTGTCCGTATTTTGCATTAAATTGATCAAATGTTTTTGTGAATATTCTGTCCTTAAAAGAGCTGGGTATATCAAGGAAAACATCATGTAATTTATTGTTTTCAAAACTCAATTCGAGCGTATCAAATGCAAGTCTGTCCAAAGAGCGTAAACCAGGTAAATTAATTGGTTGACCAGTCAAACGACAGCTGACCGTATTGTCCATTTTATCACGAACAGATAGGTTTTCAGCGATTTGCTTATCATTTTGTACTTCCTGCAAGGTCGAATTCATATTGAAACTATTGATTGCAAACACTTCTGCTAAAAAGTGATCAGACTGCGGTTGAGCCATCGCACCTTTTGTCAACAATGACAATAAAATGAGTTTCAACCCGAATTTCATCATACTATCTTATTGTTGACAAATAATGCGGAAACATCGCCCGCCACATTGGCCAGTCGTGGTCTCCTATGCCTCGTATATCCAGCCAATGGTTAATATTCTTTTGGCTCAAAATGTTTGATAGCCGGTCATTATCCGCACGGCAAATATCATGTTCGGCCGTCCCTAAAATGATATTCATTTCCCACAAACCCGGCTGGTTGCTGCCCGGTAAAAAATCCGGCGGATTATTGTAAAATATGTCGTCGTCATAAAAGCCATCGGTAAATTGTTTAACATCGAACGCACCGCTCATGCTGAACATATTGCCAACCCTGTCGGGATGCTTGAACGCAAAATTGGCAGCATGGTAGCCCCCAAAACTACAGCCTGCTGTGGCTACCTTGCCCACGCCGGTTTCGCTCATGGCCCAGGGCGCCAGTTCTTCATATAGCATCTTGTCGTAAAAATTATAGCGCCGCGCCCGCTCGGCGGGGTGAACGCTTTTATCGTACCAGGTTAGCCAGTCGAAGCTATCGGGGCAATAAATTTTCACCAGGCCCTCGTCAACAAACCATCGGGCGCTCTCGATGAGCCCTTCATCTTTATTTTGATGAAACTTGCCCTGCGAAGTAGGGAACAGTATAACCGGGTAACCGCGGTCGCCAAAAACCAGCATCTCCACGTCGAGGCCAAGATTTTGCGAATACCAGCGGTGATATTTTTCAGTCAAAGTGTTCAGTTTTAATTATGAAGGTAAGGTAGAGAAATAATTTGAAGATTTGAAAATGTGTTGATTTGAAAATTGGTTGATTAGGTTGATTGAGTTGGATTAAGTTGATTAAGTTAGGACAGGCTAAACAGTGCCGTTTTACCACAAAGAACACAAAGGTGAAGACACAGAGGGCCACAAAGCTTTTATAGTTTGTCTTTCTTTCTCTGCGGTTCTCTGTGCCTTCTTTGTGAACGCTCTGGTTAAATTTTTTATCACCGATTTCACCGATTTTTTCATTTGATTTCACCGATTGAAATGAATTTGATCAGACCACTTTCGGAGACTTTCGGACTAACCTTCAAATTATTACCTTTGGCCCTTTAATTAATTTGAACAAGATGTACTGGAATTTGCCGGAGATGGAAATAGCAATTGCCGAAAAAGAAATCACTATAAGATCCGAATACTTAAAACGCGACGTTACCTGCACTTTACTGATCCCTGATGGGGCGCCATTTGTTGAGCCGCTGAACCTTTTACTATTGAACGATGGCCAGGAGGCACAAAGCCTGCAGCTGAAAGAAACGCTGGGAGATTTAATGGAATCGCAGCGCATTAAACCGGTTTTGGTGATCGCCATTCATGCGAATGAAGAGCGCCTTCAGGAATACGGCACAGCGGGCAAACCTGATTTTAAAAAACGCGGGGCAAAGGCCGGTTTGTATACAGATTTTATTAAATCCGAACTATTACCGGCCATTCACAAGTTAACCGGCATTGAACATTTTGCCAGCACAGCTTTCGCGGGCTTTTCGTTAGGCGGCCTATCCGCTTTAGATATCGCCTGGCATAATCCGGAACTTTTTGATAAGGCGGGCATTTTTTCGGGTTCGTTTTGGTGGCGCAGCAAGGATTTGAACAAAGGCTATACCGATAACGACCGCATCATGCACAGCATAATCCGGCAAACCCAGGCCAAACCCGGCCTGAAAATATGGCTGCAAACGGGCACGAAGGATGAAACTGCCGACCGCAACAAAAATGGCATCATCGACAGTATCGACGATACCATCGACCTGATAAAAGAGCTGGAAAACAAAGGCTTTAAACGCCCGGACGATGTGCGCTACCTGGAGTTTGTAGGCGGCAGCCACGATACGGCTACCTGGGCCAAAGCTATGCCGAAATTTTTGATATGGGCATTTGGCAGGTAGAATGTATTTGGTAATTTTAGCCTAAACTTAGTACCCGATGCGTTATAAAATCGCTCTTGTTGCTTGCCTGATCGGTTGTTTTTTACAACGCGCAACGGCCCAAACGTCAGTGCAGAATATTGCACATCTTACCATCCCTGTTCCGTTTAAAGGCTTTGTAGAGGATGCCTATGAAATTCAGGACGCGGCGGGCTTGCACATTTTTGTGGCATCGAAAGAACAAAAGGGGAAAACAGACTCGCTTTTTGTAAAATACTTTACCAAAGTGGGTAATGCATGGCGGCTGGACTGGCAGATAAAAGATTTTTCGATCGGCGCGGCTGTTAACGTTTTTACGGTAACCAAATTTGCCGATATTGACGCGGATAACGTTTTCGAAACGCTGTTTGCCTATGAAGTGGGCGGCGGAGATATGTCCGCAGGAAACATCGTAACCAGGAAGGCGATGTTGTTTTATAAAAACAAAAAATACGCCATCAGGGGCTCGTTTCGGGTAGGCAATGACGACAAGGGCGACGTCCTGGTAGATAAAGATTTCGATACGATCCCAAAACCTGTTAAAAAATATGCAATTGGATTTTGGAACGCGATGAGTGACTTTTTGATTATTAAAACTATACCCGTACCGGCGGATTGAAAAAAATGCATCACCCCGAAGAAAACCCCTGGAAAATAACTTCCGAAAAAGATATCTACGATAACCCCTGGATAAATTTAACAGAATACCAGGTAATCAACCCATCGGGCAATCCCGGGATATACGGCAAAGTGCATTTTAAAAACCTCGCCATCGGCGTGCTGCCGCTGGATGATGAGTTGAATACCTATTTAGTCGGCCAATACCGTTTTACGCTAAATCAATACAGCTGGGAAATGCCCGAAGGCGGCGGCCCGTTAAGCATCGACCCGCTGGAATCGGCTAAGCGTGAGCTGTTGGAGGAAACCGGGCTTAAAGCCGATAGCTGGACGGAAATACAGCGGTTGCATCTCTCCAACTCGGTAAGCGATGAATATAGCATTCTTTACCTGGCGCGTGATTTGAAACAGTTTGAAGCTGAACCGGAAGATACAGAGCAATTAATCGTAAAAAAGTTGCCTTTTGAAGAAGTTTATCAAATGGTTTGCCGCAATGAAATTACTGATGCGATGACCGTTGCAGCGGTGCTAAAGGTTAAATTGTTCTTGATGGAAGGCAAAATCTAACAATTTTAACAAATGACAGGCTCAGTGTCGCTCTGCGCCTCCTTTGCGCCCTGCGTGGTAAAAAATTAACCGCCATCCTCGCCAAGGCTACTCAAAGAAAATACCTAACTTTGAACCTTTTTATGAGAAAGTTCCTCGGTTATATCCTTACACCTTTCGTTGCCTTTGCCTTCATGCTGGCATTGATCATTTTCCAGCCTATACAATGGGTGTGCTATAAATTTTTTGGATACGCGGCACATAAAAAATCGGTCGATATTTTAAATTTCTTCCTGTTCAGCTCATTTTACCTCGCCGGCAATACGGTGACATTCATCGACAAACAAAATTTACCGCTTGGCCGGCCCATGATCTTCCTGGCCAATCACCAGAGCCTGTCGGACATTCCGCCGCTCATTTTTTACCTGCGCAAGTACCACGCAAAATTCATCTCGAAGATCGAGCTGACCAAAGGACTGCCATCTATTTCGTTCAACCTGAAATATGGCGGCGGCGCCAATATTGACCGTAAAGACTCCAAACAATCCATCGGCGAGCTGATCAAGCTGGGGCTAAGGATGAAGGAAAATAAATGGTCGGCCGTGATCTTCCCGGAAGGCACACGTTCAAAAGATGGCATAGTAAAGCCGTTTCAGGTCGGCGGCATTGCCACCCTTTTAAAAAAATGCCCCGAGGCCCTGTTGGTGCCTATCGCCATCAATAATTCATGGAAAATGGTGCAATATGGCAACTACCCGCTAAGCACCTTTGAACACATGACCTGGGAAGTGCTGGAGCCCATAGAACCAGCCGGGAGACCTGCTGAGGTGCTGGTTAAAGAGGCGGAAATTAGGATAAAAGTTTATCTTCATCAACTTTAAGTTATGAAGAAAATCCTATACCTGATTTTAATATCGTTTGTCGTATCCGGCTGCGAAAGGTCCGACTCACCGAAGCTTAACTATAATAGTATTACGCTTGAAAACAGCTTATTGTGGCAAATAAGTGGCAACGGGCTTAAAGCTCCGTCTTACCTATTTGGCACTGAACATTTGATCGGAGCCAGCTTTTTAGATAGTTTGCCTTATGTAATGATCAGATTTAAGCAATGTAAAGCGGTGGCGGGTGAAATACGAATTGATTCAAATACCCGAAAGCAAAATACAGTTACATTTTTAAAAGACGATTCACTGAGCAACCTGTTTAATCCGCACGAGTTCAAGACAATCGACAGCCTGTTAACTCGATATTCAAGGCTCAAATTGACCAAATTAAACAAATTGACGCCCTTCATCGTCAACTACGTGCTTATGAAATCAATAGCACCGCACACGGCGAACAAGACGAATCCATCTCTCGATGAATTTTTTCAAACAGCGGCAAGATCAAATAATTATGGGATAGTCGGTTTGGATACTAAGAGTTTTGACGATAGCTTAATTTCAAATATACCGATCGATGTCCAAAAAAAACAATTGTTGTTTCTGGTAAATAATATCAATTACGCGAGGCAAATATTTACCAGCAATTTTAATTCCTACCGGCAGCAGAATTTAAATTCCCTTGAGCAAACAGCTCTTTCAGTCAGTGAGATTCCGACCGAAGAACTTGGTCATTTTGTTAAGGACAGAAATGACAAATGGTTGAATGAACTGCCGCATATCATGAAGCAACAACCAACCTTTATCGCCGTTGGCGCAGCACACTTGCTTTGGGATTGCGGCCTCATCAATCAACTCCGGTTGAAAGGCTACACAGTAAAGCCAGTAAAAAATTAAACGCCTCGCTTTTTCACTCCCCCTTCAGGAGCGGTCGGCTCAAACATTCTTCCCGTCCACAATCTTAAAAAACTCATCCCGGTAGGTATCCCCAACCGGAATGATCTTCTCGCCGATAAATATCCGGCTGCGCTCGATGCTGTCGATCTTATTGATGGAAACGATATAGGATTTGTGCACCCGGATAAAATATTTGGTTGGCAGGGCATCTTCCATCTTTTTCATGTTCTGCAGCGTAATGATGCGTTCTGCGGCGGTAAAAATGGAAATATAGTCCTTCAAACCTTCTATAAACAGGATGTCGTTCAAATAAACTTTTTGGATCTTGTGCTCGGTCTTCACAAAAATAAAATCGCTTAACAAATCCTGCTGCTTTGGCTGGGCTGGTGGTTCCGGTTGTATGGGTAGCGGTGCTGCTTGCGCCGGCTGCAACACGGTCTGGGCCTTCTGCACAGCTTTATAAAAACGATCAAACGCAATTGGTTTCAGCAGGTAGTCGATCACGTCCAACTCATAACCTTCCAGCGCGTATTGCGAATAGGCTGTAGTCAATATCACCTTGGCCTTGCCGTTGGCGATGCGCAAAAACTGTATCCCGGTGAGCTCGGGCATTTGCACATCCAGAAAAACCAAATCAACCTGTTTATCCTGTACAAAACTTAAGGCTTCAATTGGGTTGGTGGTCGACTTCACTAATTGCAAAAAGGGTATTTTGGAGATATAATCCTCCAAAACATGCAAGGCCAGGGGCTCGTCGTCAACTATCAAACATCTGATCATGCTATAAAACTAATGATAATTCAACAGTGTACGTATCCATTTCGTCATTAACAACCAGGTTATATTTTCCCGGGTATAGTAAATTTAGCCTTCGCTGAACATTATTTAGCCCGATACCGCCAACCGTATCGCGGTTATTCATGTGCTTTTTATTTTGCATATAAAAATGCAGGTGCGCATCATCCACATCAATCAATAACCTGATCGGTGTCAGCGGGTTGTTGGCAACACCGTGCTTAAAAGCGTTCTCTACAAATGCAACCAGCAAAAGCGGCGCGATCTGCTGGCTACCGACATTCCCCTGCACTTTAAAATCGATATAGGCTTTGTCGCCAAACCGTATTTTTTGCAGATCGATATAACTCTGCAAATATTGCAATTCTTTTTCCAGGTCGACCTTGTTATCGTTGCTTTCATACAACATATAACGCATAATTTCCGACAGCTTCAGTATTGCCTCGGGGGTAGTTTCGGACCGCTGGTAAGCCAGCGAATAAATACTGTTTAATGAATTAAATAGAAAGTGGGGATTGATCTGTGATTTCAAAAATGCCAGTTCGGCGCTTAAGCGCTGGTTTTCAAGGTCGCGCTGTATACGTTCATTCAGAAACCAATCGCCGGTAAATTTCAATACGGCGCTCAAAAACAAAAAAACGAGGCTGGTGAACACCGTCGTGAGGAAATAGTGACCGAAACTGATTAATTCCCCCTTCGCCCGTGTTAAAATAAATTGTTTAAAAATGAGCCCGATACCGTATTTGCCAAAACCGTAAACAATAACGGCGGCAACAATAGTGGCTGCATAAATGCCATATTTCTTTTTATCAAGGAAAAGCGGGATCAGCCCCAGGTAATTGAGGTAAAAAAGGCTGATGTTGATGATCCCGTAAAGCAGGACCAGAACCACCAGGTTTTCTGTGCTAAGTTTGTCAGCGTTATGCACAATAAGCATAAAAAAGCCGACGAGGAGTACCCATACAAATACATGCCAAAAGATTTGCCAGCTTAATTTCATTAACTAAAAATACTATTTACTTAGGTTTAATTCACTATTCCGGGCATTCGCTTCGAATAACACGGCGTAAGTCGAACTCACGTTAAAAATACTATTTAAATAGGTTTAAAAGGCGCAATTTATATATAGTTTGCCGCATCGTCGATAAACGCCTGTTTATTGCCGACGAACGGGCGAAAACTGGTAAATAACCGTTCGTCTACAAATCCCGTCTATTGGTCTAATACATTTTAGCAGGAACTTTATTTGATATTACTTTGTATCATCAAATCACACACAGATGAAAAAGCTCATCACCAATTCAAATCCTTTTATATTGTTACTGGTTCCGGTATTTTTTGCCCTTATAATGGGTGTTAGCTACCAGGTGCGTCAAAATAGCGACAAGATCACTGTAAAGACCGAACAAGCCACTTCGTTGTTCAGCAAAAGCGTTGGCCTCATCAAAACCGTTTGTTCTGTAGCTAAGGCAAAACTATGGTAATCCGTACCGAAGGGTTAACCTTCAATTTCGGTGATCAAACCGTCGTAAAGTCGCTCAGTTTACAAGTCCCGGAAGGAGCCATCTATGGTTTCCTTGGTCCAAACGGCGCCGGGAAAACGACCACCATAAAGCTGCTGATGAATTTGCTGAAAACGCAGCACGGCAGTATTCATATTTTTGAGAAAGAACTGCAAAGCAACCGCATCAATATCCTTTCGCAGATTGGCTCGCTTATCGAGCAGCCAGCAATTTACCTTCATCTTACCGGGAAAGAAAACCTGCTAAACAGGGCTTTACTGCTGGAAATTCCGGCTAAACGTGTGGACGAAATGCTCGATTTGGTGCACCTGAAAGATGCAGCTAACAAAAAAGCAGGGCAATATTCGTTAGGCATGAAACAAAGACTGGGTATCGGGCTGGCTTTGTTATCCGATCCGAAGTTGCTTATCCTTGACGAACCAACCAACGGCCTGGACCCTAACGGCATCATCGAAGTACGCGAGTTGCTTATCAAACTGGTTACCAAATACCAAAAAACTGTTTTTGTATCGAGCCATTTACTGGCCGAGATAGAACGAATGGCTACGCATGTGGGTATTATTAATCATGGCGAATTGTTATTCCAGGGGAGTATAGAGGAGTTGCAGGCCCTGAGCCAGCCGCTGGTACAGATAGAGGTCGAAAACACCGTTGACGCGGCCAATTTTTTAAAGAAAAATAAGGTAGATGTGGCTGATGTAAATGAGCACCAGTTATTTGTCCCCTACACCGATAAAAAGCAAATGGGCGAAATAAATGCGCTGCTCAACCAAAATGGTTTTACCGTTTACAGCATCGGCAAGCAGCAAAAGGACCTGGAAAAATTATTTTTAGCCATTACCCAAAACGCCTGAGCATGAAAGGATTTATACTGTCATTCCGGTCCGAATTTTATAAAACGCGCAAAACCATGGCGTTTTGGAGCAGTGTATTGCTGCCACTGTTATTATGCCTGCTGTTGTTTATAGGTTTTTACTCAAAAAGCGATCAAATTTCAAAAGAGCCCGGCGTTATGTTATGGCTGCAGTTTTCCGGCGCAATTTTGGGCATAATGGGCACATTGATATTGCCCATGCTGATTGTATTTGTAGCGTACTCCGTTAACAACATCGAACATAAGGCGGATACCTGGAAAACACTTTTCAGCCTGCCGATCTCAAAACTTTCCGTTTATGGGGCTAAATATTTTTATGCCTTTTTCCTGATCTTTGTTTGCCTGGCGCTGTTCGTGCTTTTTACGCTTGGCTTTGGCAACCTTTTGAGTGTTGTAAAACCATCGCTGCGCTTTAGCGAATATCATATCGAAGGGGTTTTAACAAGGGTTTACTTTAAACTATTCCTGGCCTCATTAGGTATCCTTTCAATTCAATTTTTGCTGAGCCTGCTATTCCGCGACTTTTTGAAACCGATGGGTATTGGTTTTATTTGCACCATATCGGGCGATATTTTAGCCGGTAATGGCTGGAAATATGCTTATTTGTTCCCCTATTCGCATCCTTTTTTAGCAATCCAGTCCCTCGAACAAGGCAAAAATGCCAAACCCGGCCCGGGTGGTATGCCGGAAATAGCGGTTGACTTTTTTACTAAGGATATTGGCGTAAGCCTCGCAATAGCGCTGCTGGTTTTTGTGGCGGGTTATTTTATCGTGCTGAAAAAGAGCGTGAAATAGGAAGAAGTCCGAATTCCGATAGCTATCGGAACGGGAAAGTCAGTAAAGTCCGAAAGAAAATTAGGTTTTAGCTATTGCCATTTTCTTATTCAATATAAAATAAATTATTGATATAACGATTAGGTAAATCGGGACATCTTTTGGAAAGCTAAGCACAAGTCTTTCTGAAAAACTCCATTCAGCATGCATCATCAATAATATACCAGCAATAAATAATGTCCCCCAGATGCAAACAATTATTGCGGAAGAAATTATACTGATCCGAAACTTCCTGATCCACAGTACTTGCGGGGTTAAGATACGCATGCCTGCCCCTAAAAGCCAAAAATAAATCCCATTTGGCCCGATAATTCGATTTGTGACGACATACTGTTGATACTCCCCGCCGGTATAATACTGAATAGGCATTTCTACGATTATCCTGGCAATGATAATCGTAGAGCCCATCAACAATGTCCAGTTCACCGCAAGAACCAGCACCGAATTATTCAGCAGGGGAATTGTTATTTTGAAAATGTATAGAATAAATAGAAGAGGAACGACAACGCACGTTCCGGCAAAAATTGCGTGCGTTATCAGCTGAATTATTTCATCCATTTTACCGTCGATTTTGTTATAATCACCTCACCGGCTTCGGAAACACCGGCAAACTTTCATGCCCATCAGCATCCACAGATTGTACCGCAAAAAAGTAATTATCTTTTGAATAGCTGAGCGTGGCCGTATTCTCCGTTACATAAAACTTCTTTTCCCAGTAAGGGCTGATGGTTTCGCGCATGAGCACGTAATATCCAACGGGCTTTTTACCGGTTTTGGGCGCTTCCCATTTCAGGGCAGTTTTATTGGTGAGGCCGCTGGTTACTACGCCGACGTTTTGCGGTTCGGCCGGGGCCAGGGCCAGGTTAGCCAAGACGGAAAGGTTCATCCGGGCCACTTTTTGAACATAGTTAAAATCGACGAAATCGGGCAGGTCGCCATAATCCCGGCCGCTGTCCACGCGCACATCCTGGTGCTGGCGGGTAAAATCTTCATTCATTTCGGTAAAGCGCACGGCGGTAAAACCCTGTTGCAAAAAGGATATGTGGTCGCCGCCACGCAGGTACCGGTCGCGACGGTAGATCAGTTTTACATCCAGTTGATCAACATAGCGTTCTCCAATCTCCTTGGTATAACGCGCCAGTTCACGCGACGGGCTGTCATTTTCGCCGCCCAGCGAGATCAGGCTTGCAATTTGCCTCGTATTGCTGGCCGCAACCGAAGGCACACCCTCGCTAAAAACCCGAACGCTGCGGTTATCCTTCAAATCGGTTTCCATGCCGTGCGTATTGCCAACGATATCATTGTTCAGCATGGCATCCACGTTCCAGTTTTCGGCCTTTGCCCGTTTAGCCACATTGGCAGAACCGTACAGGCCCTGCTCCTCTCCCACTACCGACATAAAAATTATCGTTGCCGGGAATGAGCGTTTAGCCATCACCCGCGCCAGTTCCATCGATACTGCCGTGCCGGAGGCATCGTCATTTGCGCCGGGTTCCAGGCCGTTGGGGTCCATCACGTTCGTTTTCCGCGAATCATAGTGGCCGGACACGATATAAACACGCGTGTCATTGGGGTCAGTGCCTTTTAAAATAGCCAGCACATTTTTTAAATGAATGGGCTGGTCAACCCGCTCGCTTTTGGGCTGGGTAAAGGTATCGAACTGAACGGTCATCCGGCCGCCGGACTCCGCCGCATATTTTTCATATTCGGATTTTATCCAGTTACGGGCCGCGCCGCTGCCTTCGGTTTTGCTGGTAGTATCGCTTAAAGTATGCCGTGTTTTAAAGCTCACCAGCTTGCGGATGATCGCCTCGATGTCTTTGGATGATACTTCATCAACCATTTTGCTGATGTTGTCATCCCGCTTGATGGTGGTTTGAGCGGAAACCTGTAAGGTAAAAATTACAGGGATAAGAAAGGATAAATATTTCATATTGAAACGTTTACGTAGAGACGCGATGCATCGCGTCTTGGCAATATTTGATAGGAGACGCGATGCATCGCGTCTCTACGGCGTTTAATCCGTGTCCTCCTCCTGCATTACGCCACCCACCTGTTTAAAGTTGCTTTTTACAAAATGGCACCAGTCGCACTCTTTTTTGCCGCAGCCGGTGTTAAAATCGTGCGCCAGTATTTTTTGGTAAACGGTTTTTATTTGTTCGGTTACTTCGGCGGTATCTTCCGGGGTGATCACAATTCTTTCCTTGTAATATTCATCATTAACCGGCTCCACAAATTCAAAAACCGTACTTACCACCTGCCAGTCGAGTGCGCGGTCATGATCGATCAGTAGCTTATAAAAAACAGCCTGCCGCCAATAATCGCCGCCGTTGGGGTTACCTTCATCCGGTCTTTTTAATTTGTCCTTTGCATTTTTTAGTTTACCGGTTTTGTAATCCACTACGGTTACCTGTTTGCCGGTGAATTCTATTTTATCCAGGTTACCTTTTACCGGCACACCTTCCACCTCAACATTGCGAATGCTGCGCTCGGTTACCGCGATCTTATTCCAGGTATTGATGTTTTGATTATAGTAGGCTGGCAATATCCTTTCGCCATAATCCATCCTCAGCTTAAAATCCTCTTTGGTGAACGAATCGCGGTTGCGGTGCATGTACCAGCGGAATTCGCGCATAAACTCTTCGGTGAGCGGAAATTCGTCGCCGTTTTCCTTTAATTTTTTAAAGGCCTTATTCAACGCCCAGTGTACAGCCTGCCCGAATGTTGCCGAGGGGCTTTTACCCGATGGCACCCTGATGAGGCACTGGAAATAAAACCGCAGCGGGCAATCCAGGTAATTGCTGAGGTGCGTTACCGACAGCGTATAGTTTTGGAGCAACAGGTCGATATAATTTTTATCCAGCAGCTCAACTTTCGGCTGCAGGGTTTCCGCATATTGCATCGCCAGGAAATCAAACATTGTTTCCTCGCTCACTTTGGGGTGCTGCACCTGCAGGTAAGTACCGGCGATGATCTCGCTCACAAATTGGGATGCTTCCTGCTCCTTTCCATTTTTATCTTTTGCCGCATAAGAAATATGAAGGCATTGCTTCGCCCGCGTTAGGGCCACATAAAACAACCTCCTCGATTCTTCTTTTTGGGCTATGTCATCGTCCGAAGCCTGGGTTAAGGTATCGGGGTAGCTGAAACCGTAATTCCGGCCTTTGGCGTCCCATATCTTTTTGGTGCAGCCGATCACAAAAACATGCTCGAACTCCAGGCCTTTGGAACCATGGGCGGTGAGGAAATTGATGCCGTTCTCCGAAAAAATAACCTGGTTCAATTCCAGCCGAATGCCGTGCTCCTGCATCAGCTTGATGATATGCATCAGGTCGTCGATTTTAATATCCGGCTTTTTACGGCTTTCTTCTTTAATAAAATCAAACAAACTGGTGAGCACCTGCATGTACCAGCCTTTGTCGGGCTGTTGCATAATATATTTCAGCACGCCCATTTTAGCCACCACCTGTTCAAAAAGCTGCTGCAAGGTATTACTGGCCGAGTAGGTTAACAGGTAATCGATATCGCTGATCAAAAACTTCATGCCCTGGTTGGTCTGCTGATCAAACAGCCCGGGCTGTGCAGGCGTGCGCATCTGGCTGATATAACGCCTTAAAGATGTTTTAGGCTGATTATTATTTGCCGTGGCATAATTTTCTTTTGCTACCGCGGCAGAAGCTTTAGCGATCTCGATCGGGGCTATATCAAAGAAATCATAATGCATGATCTCAAACAGCAACTCATCGCCGCTATAGGGCGAATCCATTTCCATCGCCAGGTAACGCAATATGTTGAGGATCTTCTCGCCAAACGGAAGGGTGAAAATATCCACCTTGCGTTTGGTATTCACCGCGATGTGCTGTGCATCAAAAAAGTGCAGCAGGTCCTCCGCCTGGCTATGGTTGCGGTAGATCACCGCAATCTCGCCGGGTTCCGTGCCCGTTCCAAGCAGGCGTTTTATTTGCGCCGCTATATCGGCCAGTTCCTGGTTCGGGTTTTCATATTCCTTTACCTGCGGCTCTATCATCAGCTCGCTGAAGCGCGGGTGCGCTGATTCCAGGTTTTTGTCAAGCTCCAGCTGTGAGGTAAGGCGTTCGCGGTTATTTTCGATCAGCGCCTTTGAAACATCCAGTATCAATTGGCTCGAACGGTAATTGTGTTTCAAAACCACCGTTTTCAGCGTTTTTGAATAATCATTCGCAAAGTCCAGGATATTTTTCATGTTCGCGCCCTGGAACTTAAAGATCGACTGGTCATCATCACCTACCACAAACACATTGGGCGTATCCCAATAATTTAAAATAAACTTCAGCAATTCGTTTTGCGACCCGCTGGTATCCTGGAACTCGTCCACCAAAATATACTGGTAACGCTCCTGGTAGCGCCGAAGCAGCTCTTCATTTTCGCGAAAAGCTTTCAGCACCCATTGGATCATATCGTCATAATCATACCGGCTACGCGACTTCATCTTGGCGTCGAAATTCTGGTATTCACTCACAGCCGCCAGCAGCTTGCTCATGGTATTTTTGGCGGCGTCCATATCTTTTTGTTTGGGGTCGCCTACCTTAATACCCTTTGTGGCATTTGCGCGTTTGTATATAAATTCATCGCGTAGCGGAAGGTCGGCCAGGTAATCTTCCACCGCTCTTTCGATCATCTCAGCCGTCCAGTTTTCTCTTTTCATGTCCGAAAAAAGACTTTTCAACCTCGGGGCATCGTAGTAAATATCGCCGGTAAAGCGCTTTAATAGGTGATCGTTTGGAAATTCATCCACCAGTTCCCTAAAAAAAATGGCCGAGTCCAGGTCCGACAAAGCATCCAGCGTCAGCTTACCGAAATAGTCCAGGTTTTCCTGGATGATCTCATTGCAAAAGGCGTGGAAAGTATAAATATTCACCCGGTAAGCCTCCGGTCCGATAAATTCAAAAAGGCGCTTGCGCATGGCAACGGCGCCCGCATCCGTATAGGTAAGGCACAATATCTCGCCGGCTTTTGCATCGGTCTCCATTAATATTTTGCCGATTCGGGCAGCCAGTATCTGTGTTTTACCCGTCCCCGGCCCGGCTATAACCAAAACAGGGCCATCCATTTGGTTAACGGCGGCTAACTGCTCGGGGTTAAGCAAGGCAAGGGCATTGTTGAATTTTTCGTTGTATTTGGCGTGGGTGGGGTGCATAGATATAGGTAAATGTTAACAAAAAGAGCGTTACGTTATCAGACGATAATGGGGAATAGTTGATTATTTTTGGTAATAAACCAAATTTAGATGTTTAACATTTTTGAAATGTTTATCGGAAGTTATAAGTGGCAGCTTTAACGATATTGCGGTCGCCGCTATAATGCTATCCGGCAGTTTCATACTCGAAGTTTTTTTAACTTCAATTGTATTTAATTTGATGCTTTCATCAATGTTTATAATGACGAACCCATTTAAAAAATGCATTATTTCTTGCCTGTCTTTATCTGTCAACTCCTTGTAGCTCAATAATTCCATTTCAGAGATTATCGACAAATACAACTCTTTTTCAAATAAAAAGTCAGCAAGTGTTGCGTCTCCGTTTAGAATATACAAAACAGCATTAGTATCCAACAAATACTTACTCCCACTCATCTCTCATTTTTTTTTGAATAACTAAAGGGTCTTCTTTTAATTTAATAACTCCACAATATTTTTTTGTATCGACGCCCTTGCTCACCTGAAGCCTTTCAGAAATATAGTCCATTTCTTTTTTACTGGCGCCCTTTTTCAATACTAAAACCATAGCCTATTTTTTTATAAATCAAATTTACCTTTAATAAACGAATATGAATGGGGAAGATTTGACAACTTTTGAAAAGTTGTCAAATCTGTTGGATTCAATTAAAGAACGAATCATCAATGGTCAATATATAAGACGCGTGTAAGTCATCATCTTTTTTAAATTTCCAATATTTTTTATCCTTAAAGTTTCTTTTTGAAGTTCTATTCTCGATCCTAACTTCAAAATTGTAAAAATAAATCGAATCCTCTCGTTCGTTAAGATAATCCACATAGCCTAATTGCGTGTATCGTTCTACAATTCTATTTGAATCTGCAGCGATCATTACAACTGTTTGCAAGGAGTCACCCGGAAATTGATATCTCAGGTTCAAAGATTTTTTTGTTTTATTGATTACTTGGTATTTGATCGTTGATCCCGGATCGCAGGAAACAAGAGGAAATAGACAGCAAAATATCAAAATTGTTATGACGGTAACTCGGCAAACACGAATCATTGGTAGATCTAAAATTAACTAAATATACCGATTTTATTTCAATCAAATAGTATCTTGAAAACTTCATTAGTAGTTTCTGAACTAAACTTTTGGAAATTATTTAAATTCGAAAAAAGATTGGGTATGAAGAAAACTCCTAAAAATGTGGGACCTTATCAACTCTCCGAAGAGCAAATTAAAATGCTTCAGTTGAGTGATGATGATATTAAAAACGGAAGATTGATCAGCCACCAGCAAGTTGACAGGGAAGACCGGCAGCTTTTCAAATTAAGTAAAGCTCAAAAAAAAGAATTGGATAGAAGATACAATGATTACATAAACGGTATTGGCCAAACCTATACCTGGGAAGAAATAGTTGAAATAATGCGGCAGGCATTTGCTAAAACAAAAGACAAGCTATAGGCTGGTATACCTTTCATAGTTCTTCATCACCTCATTATGCGGCGTCAATTTTCCTTCGGCAACCTGTTTTTGCCCGCGATCAATTCCAGCTTTTACATGTTCAGGTAGCTCATGCCAAAAATCCTTATCATGGCTTTCAAAAACCTCTTTTATTTGAAGCAATACCGACTCATCTTCGGTTTCGAGTAAGCGCTTAGCCAACTCGATCTTTTCCGTCTGTAAATCCATACCCAAATTTACTATAAATCTTTCGATTTGTCTTTGTCATCCGTAGGATGCAACTGCCTTCTGATAAGCACCGTTTTATCCAAGCGCTGACCAGGTTTTAAGAAGTGAGACCTTAGCCTGGTAACTTCGGCTATCCGTTCCTGTGGCGGTCTTGATAACCAATAAAGCATATCCTCATATTCTTCATCGATCTCCTTTAAAATTGCTTTTCTAACAACGGGAACAATTTTCATTACAGCGTCAATCTCTTTAGTAAATATACAAAATTACCGCTAAACCCGAAGCTAAAAACAAACGCAATTGGGAAGGGGATTTCGGAGCCTGATTTAGTTTACCGCTTTCTTTTGCGATATCGATGCCTGGGATTTCGCCTAGTATGATATATTGCGGAAATGTGTATAAATCGTTTCCTTTTGAAGAATTCGTAAACAATTATATAAGGAAAATCTTCAACTTTTGCTTCGCGAAAGTTACCATGCCGTTTACTGAAATATTCGGGATTTTCTAATATGAATAAGATTCTTTTTTCAATGCAGCCCATAAATCGGGTGCCCAAACCTTCTGATTTTATTTCGTACCAGCCATAAGCGTCGATATACTCTTCGTAAGCGGTTTCGTGTATGCGATAATCGAAGGACATTATTTTTTTCCGGCAGCTATTCGGTCAATCGCTGCCTGCTTTGTTTCCTCCCATGTATAGGTTTTGGCAGTTCCATCAAGATAGCTTTTTCGTCTTGCTTCCATTCCCTTAATAAAATCATCATCCCAATCGTTTTCAATCGTGTTGATTTCATCCTCCACCATGGTGTAAATGGCTTTTATTTTTTTGTCATCAGCAACTTGAAGGTAGTTGACCAATTTTTCTCGTATCGCAGTCGTCGTCATATTTCAAAACTTTTAAGTAAATATAAGGAAAAAGCTGTTAAAGAGTTGTCTATCCCGATTTTCCTCACCCCTTCACCACCGCCCGCATGCGGTAATATTCATAATTATTGATCTGCCCGGCAGGGTCGCCGGCTATCAGGGTTTTTACTTCTTCCTCATTATCGGTCAATAAAATCCCCATTCCATAAGTTGCTGCCGGGTCCATCACAGGTCCGTAAACCAATAGTTTTCCATCGTCTAAATACTTTTTCCAATAAGCAATGTGCTGCATCATGATAGCCCGCTCGTCGGTCGTCATGTCCTGTGCAAACGTAGGCCGCCGCGGAACGAGCTTCATAAAAAATGCTGTATTTTCCATACAATTTGTTTTTGGCTAAAGATAATTCAATCACTCCTTTTTTGCCAGCTTTACAATATCTTTTACTTCGATAATTTGCTTATCGTAACCAAACAGGGTGACATTGATCATGGCCAGGCCGAGTTCGGCAAGGGTGCTTACACCACCGGGAAATATCCGGCGCATCAACGGGTACATCCACGTCATGTATTTATAGTATTTGTTGGTGTTTTTTAGTCCCGGCGTGGGATGCATGTAGCCTGGCCGGAAGGCATACACCTTTTTAAAGGGCAGTTTCATCAAATCGTTTTCGGTTTTACCTTTTACCCTTGCCCACATGGAGCGGCCTTTTTCGGTACTGTCGGTCCCTCCGCCGGAGACATAACAAAAAGTCATATCCGGGTTTAATTCGCTTAAGGTTTGGGCGACATTTAAGGTAAGCGTGTAGGTTAGCCTGAAGTATTCAGGCTCTTTCATCCCAACCGACGAAACGCCGAGGCAAAAATAACAGGCATTGTAGCCGCCGAGCTGGTCGCGGATAGGGCTTATGTCAAAAAAGTCGCCATGAATAATTTCCTTAAGTTTTGGGTGTGAAAAGCCCGAAGGCCGCCTGTTAATGATCAACACGGCCTCAACATCGGGGTGCTGTAAACATTCGTGCATCACGCCTTCGCCAACCATACCGGTTACGCCGGTGATGATGGCCCTTATTTTTGTTTCCATCGTTTTATAAGAAAATAGCGATGAGTTTTCTGTTTCTCACCGCCATTAAATTTATCGCATAACCATCTTCAAAGTTAATTAAAAACGGAGGGGCATTTTTTGCAGTAGCAGATGCCCTTATTTACCCAGCCAAATGCTGTAGCCAATATCAACAGTCGCGGCGCCGGTGTGGTTGTTCCCGTCTTCTGCCACTTTTTGAATGTTGACAAAACCGTAGTTGCCGCCGGCTTCAATATACAAATAGCTTTTTTTAAACCGGTAAGCCAGACCGATATTACCCTCGATACCATAGTTGGCATCGTGCAGCTGGTCTTTTATATCAGTTGTTTTATCAAACGGCACTGGTCCGGGCGAGGCGGGCTCCGTTTTGCCGGGATCGGCATAAATTTCGCTCGTTCCGCTGGTTACCTGGTGAGCCGACATCAGCAAACTCACAAACGGACCAGCATCAACAAAAAACCGCAGCGGGCTGCCTTTAAAATCCCAACCGAATTTTGCCAGCACCGGCAGCATCAGGTAATTCATTTTAGCTTCGCTATTGTAGGTGGCATACAAATAAGTTGGTGGCGGCTGCGGGTTAGGTAACGCCTGGAAGCCGTCTTTTTTACCGCCCTGCGACGAATATTCCAACTGGGGTTGAATAGAAAACAAGCCGGAAACCCTGAACTCGGCGTTAATTCCGAAATCAGGGCCAAGGCGCGAACTATAGCCGGTGCTCAAAGGAGTCGAGCCACTTGAGCCGGCCGTTAGGTTTGGAATACTGATACCGCCTTGTATGCCAAGGGCAACATTTTGTGCACGGGCATTAAAAACTACAAGGCATAAAAGAAAAGTTGTGGAGTAAAAAAATAATTTCTTCATGATCTGGTAATTAAGTGGGTTAAATAAAACAGTTAGAAGACAATTAGCAGCCGAATGTGTTTCGAATTAACATTGGCTAAGCACAAAATTAACTTTTAATGACGATGACGATTAAGGAGGCGAAAATATTACATGGGTATGAAGTTTGTTTTTGTACTAAATTCCTGAAAAAGCTACAAAAACTCCGATCAAAATGCCCCGCCGGTTAATTAATGCAGGCTTGTGCAAAAACTAAAAAAACAGCTTTTTTGATAGTATTTGTGCATTTTTTTTGTCCGATTTCCAGTTTAGTGGCATAGTTTTTACTCGATTTTTGGTATAAAAATCAATGCCCGAATAAACCTTTGGGTTAATTTTTAATCTATGCTATATAAAAACAAAACATGTTATGAAAAAAATTCTCTTTTTGGCGATATGCCTGCTGACACTGGCGGGCACGGCAAGTGCGCAAGGATATTACTATGGACCGCGTCGCGTTAGGCGCCCGCCGCCCCGCAGCGAGTACGATGATTTTTATAAGGTTAGGGTTGGTTTAACAGGTGGATTAAACGTTTCAAATACCATTAACGCCTATAATTCAAATTCTACTACAGCCGCCATCGCCGGCTTCAACGCGGGTTTATTCCTTGATCTGCCTTTGATTTATCCAATGTCTTTTCAACCCGAGATACTGTACTCGGAAAAAGGATATGCCGAGTCGACACCTGATGGTAATTTCACACAGCATGCCAACTACGTGGATGTACCATTGCTGTTGAAATTTAAACTATCGCCCACTTTCAACTTTTTGATTGGGCCGCAGGTGGCAATCCCGGTTAATACCACCAACACTTACGACAATGGATTTGCTGTAACCAGCGAACAATATTACAATACCTATGGCAACAAAACGGTATTGGATGGTGTTTTGGGTGTAAGCTTTGATTTGAGCCGCGATGTTGAATTACGTTTCAGGTACACACGCGACCTGCAGCCAAACCAGCAAACCCAGCTAACCACGCCTAATGGCGCCTATAATGCCGATTACCGCGACCAGGTTTTCCAGGTGGGCTTAGGGTTTAAGTTTCAATAAAAAACTTTATTTTAAACCACAAAAGGCCGGTAAGGATTTAACTTACCGGCCTTTTTTATTGTCTCGCCTCCAAAAGTTTCTCCTCTTCTATATGACTTGAGTTATCCGCCAAATTGGCGGACGGCAGCTGTAGCGTCTTTCGGACTTCCGGTCCCGATGGTTATCGGGAGTACTGACTTTCGGACTAATCTGGCAGGTGGTTTTTAGGGTGGCCGGCTTTGTAGTAAAGGAAGTCGCGATTGGGCTCATAGTGGTTTTCGGCCGTGAAGGGGCTTTCAAACAGGTCCTGTACCAAATCGTTCCTTACAAAAAATGCGTTGCTGCCTGTAAAAACACAGCCAACCAATGAATAGCCTTTTTCGCGCCCCAACTCTTCCAGCGCTAATAGCGAAGCGCCAAAATAACTGCTCTTGTCCCATACTCTTTCGGAGTTATACCTCGCCACGAAATGTGTATCCGGCCTGAACACTGAATTATATTCGATAATAACAACCCGGGGTTTATAATTGGTTATCGCCTTCCAAACATAGTAATCGTTGTAATCTATGTCGATTGATAACAGATCAGGCTCAGCCGGCGCGCCTGCTTCGTCAAAAAGCGATTGAATATTTTCGGCATTTATAAAAGCATTCTTTATAGCCAAATGGCCGCTTTCAATCAAATCCTTAAACCGGGCGGAAATCCCTTTGCTAAATTCCGGGCTCCCCTCCAGCCACAGCCCGCTCCATTTTTTATACAGCAAATTTATGGTATTGCATTCCAGGCCGTTCTCTACCCCAAACTCTATAAAGTATTTGTTGGTGGCGCCTATCCTGTTAAAAATTTCCTGTATAATGCCGTCCTCGCCGTTTTGCGAAAATACCTGGTACTCGTGTTTATTCAGTCGTTTTGAATTTGCATACCGGGGATTATTGAACAAATTGTCCGCCAGGAACTGATGTACCTTCAGGCCCTTATCGTCGTCTAATTTTTTAACGACTACATTTAAAATATTGCGGATTTGAGTTATTCTTTTAATAAAATTGAGGCCCATTGCATGCTGTGCTAAGTTAAACCGGGATAAAAAATTTGTACGAACAAAAAACAAACGCCTGCAGCCGGAATATTTTGACGGAACGCTGCGGGCCTAAATATAAATCCATTTTATTTATATACGGGCAATTAATAGCTATTATAAAAACGCTGCGGCTTTATCCTGATTGCGGATGTTTGTTTTTACGAAATTTGCCGACGCAAAAGCTGTAAGCCGGGCACAACGATCTTTTTAAAATTTGGAACGCAACCAACGCCTGAGTTTCCGGTTCCAGGCATTGTATTTGCGCCATTTTTGGTCAATGCCAAATTCAGGCTTTATGATGGACAGATCAGCCTGTTTTTGCGGCACAAAAAATACGGGGTGGATTATTTCATCAATTTCGGCTAAAGGAATATTAGCGTAGGCATTTGCCTCATCCATGGTATTGGTGGCCGAACTTGAGCTGAAACCGATATTGGTAATTAAGTTTTGGTTGGGAATAATAACCAACCCGTTATTAAAAAAGTTGCAAAAATCCAATGGATACGCCCACGAATTTATTTTACCGGCTTTTACGTCTGCGAAAATATTTGTCCACGCTTCGGCAACAAAATCGTCATCATAAATATTCTTCATTTGTCCCCTTACCGCTGCAACATCGTATTTATTCAAATTCAGGTCATAATCATTCCAAACCCTTTTCCAGCTTGCCCATCCCCAAACATGCGTACGATTTGAAAAATAATAGCTTGCATCACCCCATTTTTTGCCGAATTGAAGGTTGCAACCCGTTACATGTCTGATACGGTCGTCCGTACGGTATTTTTCGAGCATCACATCACAGAAATAAAAAAAGCTGCCGGCGGGCAAACAATCATCTTCCAATACAATGCCCTCGTCCTCGTGTTCAAAAAACCAAGCTATGGCAGCCGAAACCCCATGTTTGCATCCAGCATTTTCGTCCCTGAAATTGGTTTTTAGTTCACATTCCCAATCAACCTGGTTTACAATTGCCCGGGCTTTGCTGCATAGTTCAATGTCGGCCGGCCGGTTTGCGCGCGGACCATCGGCCGCGATATATAATTTTGAGGGTTTTGCCTGCTGTATCCGCTCAAAAACCTCCTGTGTTGTATCCGGCCGGTTAAAAATTAAAAATAAAACCGCTGATCGGGTAAAGTAGGGGGATGCGTACGGTCCGGACATAGCTTAAACGTTTATTTAGTAAGGTGCTCGCTTTTTAAACCGGCTTGCGGCCCAAAATTTGAATAAAATACGACAAAAACCAGGCAGCAATTTAATAGAAATACCTTTCAATCGGCATTAAAGGTTTGCATGTCGATCAGCCTGCGGTAAAGGCCATTGTTATTGATCAGTTCGTGGTGGTTGCCCTGTTCAACTATCCTGCCGTTTTCCAATACGATAATAATATCGGCGCTTTGTATGGTACTCAATCTATGCGCTATCACCAGGGATGTGCGGTTCTTCATCAAATTATTCAACGCTTCCTGTACCAATTTTTCCGATTCTGTATCCAGCGCCGAAGTAGCCTCGTCCAGCAGCATGATCGGCGGGTTATTCAGTACCGCCCTGGCAATACAAATACGCTGCCGTTGGCCGCCGGAAAGCTTGGTGCCGCGGTCGCCGATATTGGTTTGATAGCCCTTCTCGGTCTCCATTATAAAATTGTGGGCGTTCGCAATGCGGGCGGCAGCTTCGATGGCATCTTTTGTGGCGTTGGTTTTGCCAAAGGCGATGTTGTTAAAAATGGTATCGTTAAATAAGATCGATTCCTGGTTTACGATGCCCATTTGCGCCCGCAATGAATCCATAGTAACTTCTTGGATGTTTTTGCCATCGATGCAAATCTCTCCCGACTTTGGTTCAATGAACCGCGGGATCAGGTCCATCAAGGTCGACTTTCCGCCGCCCGACGGGCCAACCAGCGCCACCATTTTGCCTTTTGGCACAACCAGGTTAATATCATTCAATACGAGTTTGTCCTCGTAAGCAAATGATACATTTTTAAATTCGATTTTGTCGTCGAAGCCCTTAATGGTTACCGCCCCGGGTAAATCCACAATAGCAGGTTTTTCATCGATCAGCGCCAGCACACGCTCACCGGCGGCAATACCCGAATGGATGTTGCTGAAAGAATCGGATATGGATTTAGCCGGGCGCATCAGTTGCGAAAAAATGGCTATGTACGCTACAAATTCCCCGCCTTTTAAGGTAGATTCTTTATTTAAGATCAGATATCCACCATACATTACGATTAATGATATCATAATGATGGCCATGGTTTCCGAAACCGGCGATGCCGCCTGCTGTCGTTTAGCCATTGAACGCAAGGTTTTGGAGTACCTTACATTTTCATTGTTAAACCTCGATTTGATGAATTCAGTGGCGTTGAAGGCCTTGATAATTTTCACACCCGAAAGTGCCTCATCAAGGTAGCTGATCATCGTACCGTAAGTTTGCTGGGCCGAAATGGCCTGTGATTTTAGTTTTTTTACGATCTTGGAAATTACGAAAGCTGAAACAGGAACAACCAACAAGGAAATTAAGGTTAGTTTCACGGAATACACGAAAAGGAGTACCAGGAACACGATCATTTGGGCGGGGTCGCGAAAAATAACCTGCAAGGTCGCTGTCACTGAAAACTGAACCACCTGCACATCCGAAGCCACTTTTGATATAATATCACCTTTGCGCTGATTACTGAAATAACCGAGATGCATGTTCATTACATTATTAAAAACAGAACGGCGAAGATTTAACAGCGTGTGCAGGCGCAGGTTTTCCATTGTGCGGGCAGATAAATAACGAAACCCGTTGCCGATCAACATGGTGATGATAATAACTATGCAAACAAATCGTAATGCGCCAAACTCACCTTGCGTTTTTACAAAGTAACCCATGTAATACTTAAACCACCCCGTTACATCCAGCAGGCCATGCGGTTTAGCAGCCAGGACTATTGGTCCGTTTGAATTGAAAAGCGTATTTAACAACGGGATCAGTAAGGGGTAGATCATCGAACTGAAGATCACGTATAGCAAGGTGTATAATATATAGGGGATGGCAAACTTTTCGATGGGTTTTGCAAACGATAGCAGCCGGAAATATGTCTTCATTAAAAGAATAAAAAATGAACCCGCAAAGCTAATAGATATTCGTTAAATACTGTAATCGCCCGGCCTCATCTGTTTGTAACGATTACAAGGCATCGAAATTGTGATCGAATTATAAAGCAGCCTGTACTTCCGCCCACACTTTTTCCATGCTGATTGCGGAAACGCAGGGGAATGGTTCATTTTCGGCTGTTTTATAATGGCACCCCCAGTTGCAGTTAAAGCAGGCCATTTTTTCAAATAAACATAGCGGCGCGTTTTTAATACCTGGCGGATAGGGTGCAAACCGTCCAAAATGGCCGCCGCCTAAAATGCAAATTGCTTTTGTGTCCACCGCTGCGGCTATATGGATTGCGCTCGTTTCATTGCTGATGATCAGATCTGCATCAGCTATCAACCCAATAAGTTCGGTTAGCGGGGTTTGGCCGATCCTGTTTGTGACATTTTGGGCCGGCAACGCATTCATCAGTGTTTCGCCGGTTTTTATTTCATCCGGGCCGCCTGCTAAAATGATGTGCTTTGTGGTGTGTTTGATGATCAATTGGATGAGTTCCAAAAACTTTCCAGGCTCCCAACTGCGTTTAGCCGCGCCCGCGCCCGGAAAAATGAGAATACTGTTTTTCGTTTTCTTTTCTGCCGGCAACTGCGGTTTTTGTATGGCTAATTTTTGCCCTAATACCGTTTCAAAAAAAAGTTTGGTACGGTCAAATTCAAATTGAATATCCATCGGCACTTTCAGCAACAGCCTATAAGTTTTATCCGTCTTACGCTTATATCGCGGCAGTATCCCTTCGTTATCGCTTTCAAAGCCGATAATATTCCGCGCCCCCGTCAACGCGGCAAGGCCGTCGCCCACAAAAGTGCGCGTGTAGCTGGGTTGTAAAACCGTATCATAGTTGTTCCTGAAAAGCCGCCACCCCAGTTTAAGGGTTTGCAGCGGAGCCGTATACAAGTCGTTGAGATTTAAGAAAATGAAATTATTTACGAATTCGCTGTCGTAGGTTAAAGCAATATCCTGCCATAATTCGTTTCCGATAAGGTCGATCCGGTGATCTTTAAACTTTTCCGAATTTTTTACCAGCGCGATAAAGTTTCTGAATAAAATATAGTCGCCGATGGCATCGGCTTTGATAATAAGCAATCGTTTCCGGGGGCTTCGAAAGCGCCCCAGGAATCGAAATACGTAAGGTATTTTGAGTAAAATAAAACGGCTTAACCTGAAAAGGCTGCGACTAAACATTTTTTTACCCGGCAAATTGCTTTACGAGCCATTCAAAGTGCTTTTGGAAACAAAAATCGTAGCCTCCTTTGCCCGCAGGGATAACATTAGGGGCCTGGTAAAAAACCTCCAGCAATCTTTTGGCTTTTAAGCCCTCGGCTACTGAGTAAGGGAAGGATTGATTACCGATAAAAAGCTTGCTGCCGGCAATAACCCCGGCAAGCTCCAGAAAATCGGAAACCTTTCTCCATTTTAAATTGGGGATGAACTTTTTCATCTCCACATATTCTGATTCTACGCCCACGAATACAAGTTTGTCGTATTTTGCCAGGAAAGAATGGTCGATCATGGCATTATTGTACCTTGAACTCCTGGCAAGCACAATGTATTCTGCAAAATCAGGGTTGGGTTTTACCTTAAGCCATGGCTCATATAAATCAGGTGTTATCCCCGACGTGAAAAAATTCCAACGGCCGATTTCCCCCTTATCAAGTATGAACCCTGCCCGCCTGAATAAAGTTAAATCAAGATGTATTTTTTCGCCGTCAAAAATTTTCATGTCATGGATGTAGTCTTGTTCAGCGATCAACGGAAAAAGGTTTGCCACCATCTTTTCATCAAGCATTACTGAACCTAAAGGATGTTCATAACCATCGCCTATGGTGAGCGGCTCGCCAATTTTTAACAGCAGATTGATCTGCTTTCCGGAAATTTCATAAAGCTTTTTCATTACCGGCAACGCGTAAATAATATCGCCTGCATTGCCACTGTGAAACACGTTTATTTCCGTATCTTTTGCGGAATCAAAAAGTATTTCATCTATCGTCGTATCAAGCTTCGCTTCGACAAGTACATGAAGCTTTGACGTTATTTTGTGATGCGAATAGGTCCGTTTATAACTTTTATATCTTTCTTTATTGGTAATCTTGAACCAAAGCTTCCTTAAATTATTTGGATTGAACTCTTTCTTCATACTAAATTTATTACACCGACGTCTGTTTCGGGCGAAAATTGAGATTTATGACAGTGAACCTGACAAATTTTGCCGCCGGCAATGCTCAATTGGTAGCTGTTTATTAAAAAACTTCAATATTTGCCAAATATAATTAATCAATCGGATATGGCCGGTAATGGCAAAGCTGAAACCAAATTAACGCCGGTTTTAAATGCGAAAATTTCAATAATAATAGTTACCTATAACGCAGCCGCAACCTTGCAGCGGTGTTTAAACAGCGTTTACAACCAGGTGTATCCTGAAATAGAAATTATTGTTATTGACGGACAAAGTTCAGACGAGACCGTTGCGATATTAAGCCGGAATGAGTCTCCCCTGATGTTTTGGAAAAGCGAATGGGATAATGGCATAGCTGATGCAATGAACAAGGGAACAACGCATGTTACCGGCAAATGGGTATATTTCCTGGGCGCCGATGATGAATTGCTGCCCGGATTTTCGGATATGGCAAACGAACTGAGTGATCCGAATGCCATTTATTATGGCAACGTGTTTGCGGAGGGGAAAATACGTTTGGGCGAATTAACCCGGTATCAAATCGCTAAATGCGGGCCTTATCACCAGGCGATGATCTACCCAAAAAGTGTTTTTGAAAAATACAGCTATAACACATCTTACAAAATCTCAGCCGATTTTGCACTTACCCTTGAATTATGCGGCGACAGCGCGTATAAGTTTATTTATAAAAACCACACGCTGGCAAACTTTAATCACGAAGGGATATCGGGAATCAATATCGATAGCAAATTTCAGCGCGATAAAGCAAAACTGGTGCGTAAAAATTTCGGCGTTGTTACCTGGATCAGGTATTTGGTGCACAGGTTTAAACATCGCGATAACCCGCGGGCGTAGGAAATTTTAAGTCCTAAGTCGAAAGTCTTAAGTCCTAAGTTAGTTTTGAGTTTTTCTGACTCGGGACTTTCGGCTTAAGTCTTGAATCGCCGGTACTTTTTTCCTTTTACAGAATTCCTTATTTTTTTGACGACATTAAATATGGTAGCGTGGCTGTCGCTTTTGTGCATCAGTTGCTTTATCCGGTCTTTATATTGCTTAATGGTTTTACGGTTGGCGAACAGCTCACGATAGCTTTTCCATATCCAGGTTTGCCCGATCAGTAATTTTGGCAACAGGTCAATAAAGGTAACCTGGAAGTACCAGGCCGGCAGCGCCCAGCCGTTTAAGTGCAAAGCGTGCACATAAAACCTGTTGCGAAAGTACACGCTTTTTACCCATTTTGCCGTTTGATAATTCTTAGTGCTGGCCGACATCCGGTGCCTGCAAACCGACTGGTGCTCATAGTAGCATTTCCATTTTAAGCGCCAGGCCCTTATGCTAAGTTCCATATCCTCACAATAAAAGGGTGAGAATAGTTCGTAAAAGCCGCCTATTTGCTTCAGTTTTTCTGCGTCGATCAGCGCGTTTGCACCCGATAAATAAAATGTATACAGGCGGTCGTTTTCATTGTCGGAATAATAAAAATAGTCGGTTTTTAATTTAAAGCCGTTAAATTTCGGAACACGCGCGGCATCCTGTATATGGTCGCCCTCCATATCGATAATGCGGCCCATCACGCCAAAGGTATCCCACTTTAAAAAATACTTCCACTGCTGGTCAAAATAACCCGGCGTTAGTTTTACGTCCGAATTTAAAAGCAATATCAACGCACAGCGCGCGGCCTCAATACCGCGGTTGCAGGTAGAAGAGAAACCCTTATTTTCAGGGTTAACTATAAGTTTTATACCCGGATACGTTTCGCGGATAAATTCGACGGAATCGTCCTTCGAGGCGTCATCTACTATAATAACCTCATAATCGGCGCCCATGGCAGCCATTACCTCCAAATTAAAGGGCAAATACTCCTGCAGCAGGCGCCTGCCGTTATAATTAGGGATAATAACCGATATAGTCTTTGCTAATTCCACCGCTAACGCTCAACAATATTATAGTTACGATATTCGCTCACCCTCCATCCGGTCAGGTCTTAAATTTTTTGTAAAAGCCGCCTTCTCAGGGTCATTTTTTTATGCAATTGCTTTAAATCGATATTCAGTTTCCAGTTGGTAGCGGCTATGCGCTTTTGCATCACTTTTGGGTGCGTGCCTGTAAAATGTATCAGCCGGTCGGCGTTTTTATAATCAAACTCAAACGTTTCGGGCAGGTTTTCTGCTATCCAGTTATCATCATGGTAAAACTTATTAAAGTTTAACAGCTTGTTTTTTAGCCCCGCCGGCGGTTTTACCCAACCATAATGATAGATGTAAGCATCGATCAATTTAACATTGATTTTTCGCCCGTTTAGCCTGAACCCCTGGGCGTCGCGGTATGAGTGGATCGCTTTATCATTGCGTAATATCCTTATCTCGCGCCTGTACCACCGCCGCGAGTGCCCGTAATAATCGTATGAACCATAAAAATGCAGGTACTTAAATAAAAGCCCTTCCACATTTTTATCAGCCAGGTTTTCTTCCATCTCTTTTTTTATCAGCGGAAGATATTTTTCGTGCACGCATTCATCGCCCTGGATGTAAAAAGCCCAGTCGGCATCCGGCGAAATATTACTAAAGGCTATATCGGTTTGGGCCGCAAATACTGCTCCGCCCTCGCGCAGGCTTTCATCCCAAACGGTATCGATAATCTTTATTTTAGGTGAATTTATGCCTCTAACCAGGTCGCCCGTCGCATCATCGCCATCGCCCAGCGCTACAATAAACTCATCACATAGTGGTAAAATGGAGGTTATGGCCTCAACAACCGGGTAGTCGTTTTTAACAGCGTTCCTTATAAAAGTAAATCCGGATACCTTCATTAATAATCAGTAATAAATGGCAAAAATATTTTTGATCGGGGAATAATGTTAAAATAAGGGGTCGGGATTTATCAAACCTGTTTTTTTGCAAATATAGGTTATTGGCATAATGTCGGCATATTTTACCGATTATTTAAATACCTTGTATATTTTTGCAGGGCAGACGCATTAAAATAGCTTTAGGCTTATTTGCCATGTAAAGCTTAGATTTTTAACCACAAAGGGCTCAAAGCTAAGCACTTTGCGACCTTCGCGATTTTCTCTTTGAGTCCTTTGCGGTTAAAATTATACATCATAAAAGTAAAAGGTAATTTATTCAGGATAATTCTATTCAAAATAATTTTTAATGCGTCTGCCCTGTATATTTTTGTTACCGTAAATAAATTGAATGCCCGTAAGCGCCATGTACGTTCAACCCAACTGCACCGATTTTAAATCGGTAGCGCGGGCCTTAACTATTGTTGAAAACGACCTGCAGGGGGCAGATGAGTTGCTTAAAGGGCTGACATTTATAAAAAACGCGCCTGTAATTGGTATTACCGGGCCGCCGGGAGCCGGCAAAAGCACCCTGGTAAATGCGCTCATCGGCCATTTGCTTGCCGGCGAAAAAAAAATTGCCGTATTGGCCATCGATCCAACGTCACCCTTTAATTTCGGCTCGTTACTGGGCGACCGTATCCGCATGGCAACTCATTTTAATCATCCGGATATTTTTATCCGCTCGATCGCGGCCCGCGGCTCGCTGGGCGGACTATCAGCCAAAACCATCGAAATGACCGATGTGCTCCGGGCTTCCGGGTTCGATTATGTGCTGGTCGAAACTGTCGGCGTCGGCCAGTCCGAGGTGGAGGTAGCGGGACTGGCGGACCTTACTTTTTTAGTTTTGGTGCCCGAAAGCGGCGATGAAGTGCAAAATATGAAATCGGGCCTGATGGAAATTGCCGATGCCTTTATTATCAATAAAGCAGACCGGGACGGCGCCGAATTATTTGCGAATAACCTGGCGAAGATCATCCACCAAAGCGGCGGCGATAATACGCCGGTATTTAAAACAGTGGCTACAAAAGACGAAGGCCTTGCCGAAGTAGCCGGTTATATCGCATCAGCCGGACATAAAAGAAACAGTCGTAAAGAATTTTTACTGGCTGAAAAGGCATACCGGATAATACAGCAAAAACGCATGCAGGATGTGGATAAGAAAAAACTGCAACAGGAAATTGCAGAGGCGATGCTGGAAGGCCCCTTTAACTTATATGCCTTCGCCGGGAAATATTTTTGATTTCGGAATATTGTAGTATCGCCGGAATAAGGTGCGTAGTATCGCGTCTCTTATATAAAAATCCGAAATCGAACATCCGAAATCGAACATCCGAAATCCGAAATCCGAAATCCGAAATCATCAACTGTTCATTAACTCCTCTATCTCTTCCGCTTCAACCGGGATATCGGCCATCAGGTCGGCATTTCCATCCAGAGTAATGAGTATATCATTTTCAATGCGGATGCCCAGGCCTTCTTCAGGGATATATATGCCCGGCTCACAGGTAAGGATATTACCCGGCTCAAAAGGTTTGTAGCGGCTGGCAAAATCATGAACATCCAGCCCCAGGTGGTGCGAGGTGCCATGCATAAAATACTTTTTATACAAGGGCATTTTAGCGTCCTGTTTAGCCACGTCGTGTTTGTCGAGCAGACCGAGGCCAATAAGTTCATCAGTCATTATTTTTCCAACCTCGTCGTGATATTCATTCCATATGGCGCCCGCCACAATCATTTGGGCAGCCGCCCGCATTACGCGCAAAACGGCATCATAAACGGCCCGCTGGCGTTTTGTAAATCGCCCGTTAACCGGGATGCTCCTGCTCATGTCGGCGTTGTAATTGGCGTATTCGGCCGCAAAATCAAAAAGGATGACATCGCCGTCTTTGCAAACCTGGTTGTTATCTATATAATGCAGCACAATGGCGTTTTTTCCGGATGCAATTATCGGGCTGTAAGCCTGGCCGGTTGCCCGCTGCCGTAAAAACTCGTGTGTTATTTCCGCCTCTATTTCATATTCCGCAACGCCCGGCCTGGTGAACTTCAGCACCCTCACAAAAGCATCTCGCGTAATTTCACAGGCCTTCCTGGTCAGTGCAACCTCCAACGGCGATTTTACTACCCGCAGGTCACGTAAAATCAATGCCGATCTCTCGTACTTATGCAGCGGGTATTTCGCCCTCAGGCTTTCGTACATCCTTATATCCCGGTATGGCACCATGTGCGCGTACCTGTCGTTTTCGTTGGTATTGATGTAGATGTTTTCTGCATAGTTAATAATTGTGTGCAAAATCGTGTCGAACTCGCTCAGCCAATAGATATTTTCGATGCCCGACGCCTTTTTTGCCTCCTCTTTGGTATACTTGTGGCCCTCCCAAACGGCAATATGCTCATTGGTCTGTCTTAAAAACAGTACTTCATTGTATAGTGGATTAGGACACTCGGGGAATAAAAGGAGTATGCTTTGCTCCTGGTCTATCCCGCTCAGGTAAAAAAAATCAGGATTTTGCTTAAACAGGAAATTTTGGTCGCCGTTCCTCGGAAATTCATCATTGGAGTGGAAAATTGACAGCGAACGCGGCTTTAGTCGTCTAACGAAATTTTTTCTATTATTAATAAATAACTCGCTGCTTAGCGGCAGGTATTTCATTTTTCTGGAATTAATTGTTTTTTTAAATCGATTTTTTTTATTTATTTGTATTAATATTGAAAAATTTGGAACAATGTTTGGTTATTGTTTCAAACATAATTACTATTTTTGAAAAAAATCACAATTAAAATCGTTTAATCTTAAAACTATGAATTATTCTACATTAAAGAAAACAGTCGTCTTATCATTTGTTTCCTTGATGGCAGTTGGGATGGCAAACGCCCAGTCAACGGATACATCTAAAATGGCTGCATCAGGCCCTGCCAAGGTATTTGGCGGCGCCTCACAGTACAGCAGGTTTAGTATTGGTGTAAATGTCGGTGTAACATCAGGTCAGGTTGCATTTTTCAACAACTCAACTAACACTTATGTTGCTAACCTTGGTTACGGAGCCGATTTACGGTACCAGTTAACACACGCCTTCAGCATTCAGTTCGAATACTACGGCGGTCAAGTTGGTGGTAACGATAACGGCGGAACTAAAGTTGGCCCGCTGGGTACAGTACTTAACGGTACGGTGTTTTCCACTAAATATAACTCCTTCTCGTTAGGCGGTATGTTTGACATCGGCAGCATTAGCTTCCTGCACCGTCAAAACGGTTTGTTACTTTACGGATCGGCAGGCGTTGGATTGGATGAATACAAACCAACTTATACCAACCTGGCCGGACATCAAAACAACTACTCCAGCTCAGCGCTTGACGCACCTTTGGGCGCAGGTCTGAAATTTAAATTATCAGACGCCTTAGCCCTGAATCTTGGTTATACCACTACATTTGTTCAGGCATACAATTTTTCAGGCTTCCATACTTATCCTCAATTTAACGAGTATGGTTATACCTATGCAGGTTTAGAGTACACCTTCGGTACCAAAAACAAACCGAACATCGAATGGGTGAACCCTGTTGCTATGATGTATGACGAATTGTACGATGCAGCATTGCGCGCCGAAGTTGAAGCTTTGAAAGGCCGCGTTGCCGCTGTTGAAACTGCCGTTAACGACCTGAAGAAAGATTCTGACGGTGACGGTGTTTCTGACCAGTTTGACAAATGCCCGAACACTCCTGCAGGTACTGTGGTTGACGGTTCTGGTTGCCCATTGGTTATCCCTGTAGTTGATACTACTGTATTGGCTACAAGAGCTTATGTTAATAGCCATGGTGGCGGCCCTGCTAAAATGGCAACAGCTTACGCTAACATCCAGTTCGAATTCGACAGTTCAGTATTGAAGACAGAATCTTATCCGATCCTGGATCTTACCGCTGCTGACCTGAAATCTGGTGGTGCAGTTTGTGAACTTGACGGTTTCGCTTCATCTGAAGGTACTGCCGCTCACAACATGCGTTTGTCAAGAGACCGCGCTAACTCGGTAAAAACTTACCTGGTTAACTCAGGTGTTTCTGCAAAGAAATTGAAAGTTAAAGCATTCGGCGAAACTCACCCGGTTGCTGACAACTCTACAGAAGCAGGACGTATACTAAATCGTCGTGTTGAATTCAAAAAGAAATAGTAGTTACTAAATAACTATTAAAAGGCTTCCCGTTAACCGGGAAGCCTTTTTTGTTTTTAGGCCATTTGTTTATAGCTTCTGCATAACTGAACCGTGAATAATTTTACTGAAAAGGGCGCAAAGTGGAAGACACAGAGGCCGCAAAGCTTTAATAGTTTGTTACTTTATTTATTTTTCTCTGTGCTCTTTGTGCCTGCTTTGTGTCTCCGTGTTAAAATCAATTGACTTTCTTCGACGTTATTT
>Ga0210389_10000318_pt1 | contig 48027 bp, 80 predicted proteins | sample IncBWH28OmetaG_FD_160127 | JGI IMG/M metagenome (GOLD analysis project Ga0210389, IMG submission 160127) | Forest soil microbial communities from Barre Woods Harvard Forest LTER site, Petersham, Massachusetts, United States - Inc-BW-H-28-O ... | reverse complement strand
CTCACGTTCCCCTAATCGCACCCTCAAGATCAAACCGGTCAGCCTCCTTACCGTCACCCGTAAGGCTCTTGGGGCTTCTTGGCATCACCAGTCTGGTGCCACCCTGAGTCACATGAAACAATGCATATGACAAGCTGTCGAAACAATGGTCTTCTGACCCGTCGTCAATCTCTTCCGGCTTGTGTTCGTCATAGGGCAAGGATGGCAGCGTCCGAATCAGGTTCCGGCAAGAATCCATAACCAATAAATACGGCAGTCCATCCGGTGAGTCGGCCAACACGTTGTGCGTAATGGCAATGCGGGACATCTTAGATGCGTGGCTCTTGCTGCTGGAACCAATAATCGGGACATGGACATGCAGATTGTCAAACATGGCCCGGAACTGTTCCACAATCGGCCTGGTGCCACCGAGGTTACTGAACGTGTCGTGCGGCATAATAAGGCCGTCAATTTTCTCGTCCCGGACAATCTCGGCAATCTCCTTCGCCCACCAGTCAGGCCGCTGTTCGTTCTCGTAGCGTTCGCGGTAGACAATAAAGTGCTGCACCCCGAACTCGTTCTCTGGTGTCACCGCTACCCAGTGCAGGGAACAGGGGTCGTGGAAGCCCCAGTCGAGCCCAATATATATCTTGCAAGCGCTGGTATCGAACTGGAAAGCGGGCCTTACGTGTTTCTTGACCCGCCATTCCCGGAAGACCTGTCCCTGGAAGACATCCCAATCCCCGAACCGCCAAGCCCGGTAGAGCGCTTCGTCCACGTCCTTAAGCGCTTCCAGTTTCTTGACATACTCGGGGTCGGCTTTGGTAAGCACCGGATTGTCATCAACGGTAGCCGGAATATATATACGGGTTAATCCGTCCTCACCCTTAAACATCTTGTTCGGAGGGCCGGGGTCAATAAAGCGCTGTTTAACCCACAAATGCCCGACACCTCCCGGATTGGTGGTGGCATATACCTGCGGGATAAGCTCAGGGATGCTGGTTCTACAGGCGGAAATAAGCTTCAAATAGCGGTCCTCAGTTGGAATCTGGGTCAGCTCCTCAATAAGAATCTTCTGGTATTCATGGCCTAAGTACTTGGTGTAGGTAGATTCGTCCTTAAGGTGTCCGGTACGGATAATGGCCCCGGATGGGAAGCGCATAACGGCATTGGCCCCTTGGGGCGTGGCTCCCATATCCCGGTACATATACCTGGCACGTTCAATCCAGTCGGAGAGATCGTCACTGTTTCTTCGTATAACAAGCCCCTGGAAGCGTGGATGGTGTACGTATTCAAGGAGCCAAAGAAGGCCCGCCCAGGTTTTCCCTCCGCCTCTCGCGCCGCCGTAGAGCACCTCCTTGACCGTTGGCGGTATACGAAGCGAGAACTCCTGAGCACCTGGATTCGGCTTTAAGACAATGGTCATCTCTTGATATAATATACCTAAGATATGGAAAGGAACGACTATCAGCTCATCCTAGGGAATTGCCTGGAGGTCATGCGGGAATACCCGGATAATGCTTTTGATCTTTGCCTTACCGACCCGCCATATGGTATCGGGGAAGCTGCAGGTAAGAATAAAAGCCGGGGTAAACTGGCGGTTTCCAAGGACTTTGGCAATCTTTCCTGGGACGATGCTATTCCCTCCCGCGAATACTTTGACGAAATACGTCGCATTTCCAAGAATCAGATCATTTTCGGCGGCAACTACTTTGTGGAGTACCTCAGTAATAGTTCCTGTTGGTTGGTGTGGGACAAAGATAATGGCATGTCCGACTTTGCCGACTGTGAGCTAGCGTGGACGTCATTCAAGAGTGCCGTCAGGTACTACCGTTACCGCTGGAATGGGATGCTGCAGGAAGACATGAAGAATAAGGAAACCCGTGTCCACCCAACCCAGAAACCTCTTTCCCTCATGCGCTGGTGCCTGGAGAACTATTCCAAGCCCGGGGATTCGGTAATCGACCCCTTTATGGGAAGTGGTACGACGCTGAGGGCTTGTAAAGACATGGGCCGACCCTCAGTAGGTATAGACATAACCCCGGAATATATTGAGATAGCCAAGCAGCGCTTAGGCCAGGAGGTACTATTCTAGTATGAACGAAGACACGGCCCGAATCCTTAAAGACCGCGCTAAGAGTCCCAGCCTCATCGGGGACATATATAAGCACTATCTCAAAGACCCCAAATCATTCAGAAAGCCAGTCAAGGGAATGACCATTCGTCCCCACCAACGCAGCGGGGTTGCCCGTAAAGGCATGACCAAGTAGTAGAATAAACAACGTTACAGATTAGGTGCTGACAGAAAACAGCACTTTTGTAAATAACACACCAATATCCAAGCCTAAATTGGTGCATACTCATATTGAACATAATGAGTCACAGACGGAACGGACGGCCCTTTGGAAGGGCGCTCGATCAATCAAGTTCCTATTCTGCGGTTAACATAAACACAGTAAACAGTCGAAAATATATTTTAGCTCCGTACCCCTTGAAACGCTTAGGTACTTAAATGGTAGCGGAATTTAGCTAAGCTATGAGTGTCAGTAGCGCTAGTCAGTAACATCTAAGTCCCTGATGGCACCTAGCGGAATTGGAAAAAGCTTAAGCGTCACCAAATTCACCACTCCATGTAAGCGTAAGCTCACGCATCCACTTTGCCAGCACACCCGCTACACTTATGTTTAAGGGAAGACTTCACACGCTACTACTTGACTCAGAGTCAAGCTTAGGTTGATCTATCACCTCACCATCAATCAATTGACGTTCTGTCAACTTAGTGGGTAAGTAGATCTGTAACGGTTCAATACGCTCACCACCAGAGGTGACATCCTGCTTGTCAGTCCATCCAAGCCAGTTCTTAGCTACTAAACTTGCAAAGCCTGCATTGTAGTTGTTAAGTAAGCCATTAGCCACAACATTACGCTCTAAATACATCTTCGCATGTGCATAAGCCTTGGAAAATGAGGGCTGCTTGTCAATCCAGTAATAAAACGTACTCACATCAATACTCAGTAGATCACAGAAATCAACCACGAATGGTGGCTGCTCAGGTGCATCAAATGGCTTTTCAATAGTCGTACCGTTCTTAGTGGTATATGTCTCAATCTCACGTCGGGTGGCTGGCCTATTAAAGAACTCCACTAATAACGCATCGTACTCAGGCTTGTATTTAGTGGGTCGCCCGTTGACCTTAACGACTGTATTGCCCTTAGCTGACAATATATGCACCTCCCTGTTAGATAATGGCCATGCTTGTTACAAAAGCCCATGCTTAAAGAATAACATACATAATAAGTGTTGACACTATGTTACATGTATGCTACTATGTAAGAGTCATCAAATAACTGGAAAGGATTACTATGACACCAACCACTAAGACCTATCGGTCAAACAGTAAAGAGGTTCGTATAGCCTGTGCATTTCATGTGTGCGACTACTACGACAACTCACAAGATCTAATAGCTGACTACAATGCAGTAGATCGTGATGCACGCAAGCTTGTAGAAGGCGGCAACTTCCTCATCAGCTATTACGACCAACGCGAGTGGCTCGAATCATTGCATTTAAACAACAACTCAGGCCGTGAGTTCACTGACGATGAAGTATTCAAGATGTATGTGCTTCTTGTGAGCCGGGCTATTGAATCCATCGTTAATAACGGTGTTAGGGGTGCGTTGGCTGGCTAGTAGTAACAGCAAGTAAGGAGACAATGACAATGAGCGACTTCAATACATTCACACTCCAACTAGTCAGCATATGGGACAAATTTACTGACTATTGGTATCGGCCTAACCAACACTTTGCAGATGATATTAACGAACCGACAATAACTAACTTCATGGAGTGGGTACAGGATAACTACAATGAATAACACGCAATTAATAACACGAAGGCCAGAGCTGGCCCTGAAACAGACGCCAGGCTTCCTGGCCTTCATTGACCAGTACAAGCTACTTGAAGCCCAATACAAGGCCGCTAGTGAGGCCTGGGGCGCTATTAAATCCTTCATGCTGGATGAGAACATAGAGCGCATAGATTTAGCCGGGGAGCGGGGCGCTATTGTGCTTGAGAATGACCGGAGGATATGGACATATACCAAAGATGTGAGCGATATGTACCTGACCAAGGTGCTCGATACCAAGAAGCTCAACAAGCTGGCCGATGCCGAGGTAGATATTAAGGGCACGGCCTGGACTCGGGGCAAGAAATTAGCTAAGAGGTTGAAATAATGTTAGGGAGGAAGAGTGCTCCTGATTCATACGAAACAATGCTGATAACACTTGCTGTGGGAGTAATTGAAAAAGACATATCCCTAGAGCAGGCTAAAGCGGTAGCGCTGACGGTGAGCCGCTTGGCTGACCTTTACAGCGACACTATAGACCAAGGTTTTATGGAGGACATGATTAAAGCCAAGGGGGCCATAGACCAGGCAGTAAATCTGGACGCCCTGAAAGGGAGGGGCAAATAATGAGGCTGTTTGAATTACCGGCACATAAAGACCTTGAGATATGGGGGCTGGAACCGGACGGAGATAAGGAAGGCATTGTTGTCTTCGGGCATATTGACGGCATGTATAGCTATTGCTGGCTCAAAGGAGCTCCCGAGAAAATAGTCCACTTATTCCTTGGGACACCGCTTAAAGAGGTAGATGGACATTACGAAATTGATGCGAAGAAGGAGGGGAACAATGAAAGTCAAAGTTAAGGAGGAATGGAAGATGATCCGAATCCACCCAGGAGTACACACTGTTTTGGCACGACGGGCAAGAAACAGTGACCGGACAATAACCAAAGAACTTGACCGGATATTAAAGGCGTTCTTTAAAGAGGAGCTAGAAAATGGGAAGTAAGCGGGGTGGACTGTGGATAGTACCGGTAGTGGCAATTTTACTTATTGTGGGCCTGTCCTTCTTTGCTACTACCTGGATTGCCATGATTATTGGCGGCAGCATAGGGCATATATTCCATGTACCGTATCTGGAACAGCTTGGTTACTGGAAGTATGCGCCACTGTGGGTGCTACTAATTCTTGTCAGGGTGGTGTTATGACCCCTAACCAGGAAGAGCTGGAGAAGCAAATTGACGATCTGACATACAAAGCTTTCGGTCATCAAGCGGCAGATGGGCAATGGTTAATGCCTAAAATGTACTTCCAAAAGGCAGACGCCCTTAAGCAAGGTATGCGTGATTTACTCGCTACCCACGCCCCCGCTGCATTACTGGATAGAGTGGAGAGGGATAGCGGACTAGACGGGCTAAGCGAGCCTGAAAAGCTTGTGGCAACCAAGTCGGTAACTATGGTGTCAGCGTATGAACCGATAGAAGTCGAAGATCAATATGGTAACAAGTACATCTGTTTGAACAGTTATGAGGCTGGAGCCGTAAGGGATTTACTTTATAAGCTCTGGAAGTTAAATAATCATAACTATGATACTGGTGACTGGTATCATGATCTACCAGTAAAGATTGAAGAGTGGGAAGCCCAACAGCGCCAAAAGCTGTCACAACTAAAGGAGGAAACGAAATGAAGATTCAGAAAATATTAAGTCAGCATCGTCAAGACTTTCAAGCTGTCTATATTTGCGAGGGTTGCGAGACAACTGAAAAGGGTAGCGGCTACGACGACCAATACTTTCACCAAACAGTCATACCTGACATGAAATGTAAAAGTTGTGGCAAAACTTCAAAAGAGTTAGGCGTAGGCTATCGGCCTCTGACTACTAAGTATCCAGAAGGTATACAGGTATGAAACCCAAGCCGCTGTCTGAGATGAAGGAGGGACAAGATGACACAAAATAAATTAGGCTATTGGATTACTCCCCCGGATCTCATGAAAAAACTCGAAGACGAGTTCCACTTTGACTTTGATCCATGTCCTTACCCGCTACCTGAAGGCTGGGATGCGCTGACCATGGACTGGGGAGCTGTAAACCACTGCAATCCACCATTTAGACGCTTCGACAATCCTAATGGCTTAGGACCAACAGCATTTGTCCGTAAGGCTATCGAGGAAAATAAAAAAGGTAAAACAGTGGTCCTGACAATCCCTACTCAGTCTTACGTTAATTTATTGATTGAAGCTGGTGCAGAGTTGAGATCCTTGGGGCGTGTACGTTGGCTCGAAAAAGATAGTGGGGAGGCTTGGAAAAGTCCGTCACCTATCACGGCATTTATATTGCGAGGATCTAACCCCTCCCCCAAGCCGAAAGAAGAGGTAGAGAAGTGAGCAAGCAAGATAAACCGCTCACAGTCCGTAGGCTCAAAGAGATTATGAACGAAATACCCGACGATATGATTACGGATGCTTTAGTACTTGTAGAATACCGCAACCGTGAGTATGCCATAGTACGCACAGGGCAATTCCATGTAGTTGCCAACCTGGTATTTGATATAAAACTTAACGAGTATGGGCTAGTTGCTCACCAGCCATCTAACATAAGAGAGGAGAAAAAATAATGCAAACAACACTTGATCTTAAATCGATTACTTGTGCTGAGTGCTATAACATCTTTGGCGTAGTAGATAGTATCATTGCGGCGCGTAGGCAAGACGGAAAGGCGTTTTACTGTCCGTTAGGCCACGCGAATGTATACCAGGACAGCGCCTATGACCGTATTAAGAAAGAGAACCAGAACTTAAAAAGCCGCTTGACATGGGCCAAGCAGTCTGAAGCACGGGCACTCAAAGAGGCGTCTGAGGCCAAGAAAGAGAAGGCTGCTATCAAAGGCCAGCTTACTAAAACTCGTAACCGTATAGCAAACGGTGTATGTCCTTGTTGCCATCGAACCTTTAAGCAATTAGCCGCGCATATGACTAACAAACATCCTGACTTCAAGGCGGTAGTATCATGAATAAAGATAGAGGTACTTGGGAGTTTGAACCATGGTGAATAAAGACACTACAAGTGATCTGGATTCAATACTTTTCAATCTAGAGTGGAAAGCTACGTTTGAGCATATGACACAGGCTGACCGTATTAGGTTTAAGCAAGCCATCCAAGCGTATTGCCAGCGGCGGGAGGTCGAGGCATTAAGTGAGGCCCGTAAGTGGGCTACGAAGGCTGAGACGGCTGACCAGGTATGGCAACAACTAACCGACCGCATCAATAGGCTACAAAACATACTAATGCGGGATGGAGGGGAAGAGTAATGGGTATCTGGCGGGTCGTGACCGGCGATATAGAGTGCGATACCTGCAAGAAAGTTATCGGGAAGATGGAATATGACGCCAATGATGGTGACTTCTTGGCTGATCGAGTGAAGATAACCTGTTGCGATTGCTTAAAACAGGATGCTACCCCACCCACTAAGGAGGAAGGACGGCATGAGTAAATTGGTTTGCACCGACTGTGGCCGCGTGAGCGTGGATAAACCTAATAACGACTGCTACTTTTGCGGGTCGTTGAATACGGAGGAGCTATGAACCACTACGCTTGTGGCTGTGTACTCACACCCACTGGTTGGGTGCATTGCGCGCGGCAGTATTTTCATACATCGAGAAAACTAACTTATGAGGAATGGAAGAAATTATGAACCACCGAGTTACCGAGTTATCCAAGTGCCATAACGCGCCGGTCGTTCTCTGCGAAGGTGCTGCATGGGATGTGCCGAAAGAGAGTATCAGAGATGGTAGTACCTACTATTACGGCTGTACTGAGTGTCATGAGGCATGTGATTTATCCCAGTCTGTTACGGATTTGCCCGAAACATTTTCTGCGAAGGACATCAATGTCCCTAGCAAACAAGCAGTAGCAGAGATTGAGGTAAAGAACGGTTTAGAGCTTTGTCTGACTAACATAAAGTTGACTGGCTCGACTGTTCGAGGTAAGAGAACTGGCAACATACTATCGACAGAAGATATAGGCAAAATACTTGCCCTGGTTGATCGTGAGGTTAGTAAGGCACGAATTAACGAGCTAGGTGGCGTGCAACTTGAGTATGGTGGACGTTTTGGAGCTACTACCTACATCAATGGAACTGCACAATCAATCGAAGACCGCATCACCGCCCTGAAACAGCAGCTTGGGAAGGAGGAAGGATGACGCATCTATCAAAAATGCTTAAAATCTATATTGCCGCCGCTGACATCGAGCAGAAGCAACTTGCCAAAGAGTTAAAGATGTCCGAGAGTTCATTGACCAGGTTATTACAAGGTCAAGGTGTAGACATGCAAACTCTTGGTAATATTATTCAGTGGCTAACCACGGAGTCCATCCATGACTAACCCTACCTTACTCGAGCAGGTAATTAAAGAAATGACTCCGATGCTTGGAGTACGAGTTAAAGATGTACATCCTGATTCACTTGTGGCTCAGACAGCCGGAGACATTATAACTCTAGTCCTCCAAGACCTGGAGCGGCGGTTGCCAGAAGGAACAGACGGCAGTAAGACAATAGATGAACCTGAAAGAGACCGATATTTTGGCTATGGCTATAATCAAGCACTCAACGAAGTCAAAGCCATCTTTGCTGAGGTTAGGAAGGAGAGCAGGCTCACTTGAAATAGATAGGGTTCTGACTCTTAAAGCCTTTCGGCTCAATGTTCGTAATTCCCCCAGAACACCCCGTATTCCCTATCTGCCGTACTGTCTCAGCCATGAGGATGTCTTTAATGTAGTTGGTACGGGTATCTGGGTCTAAACTACCATCGGGCTCGGCCGTACACGGACCCATGCTTGTCCAGACGTGAGGCTTGCCGATAAGATCGTTCCAATAGACTGTTGCGGTCTGGTAAATAGCGCCTGCAAGGAACTGCTGGCTGTCTATCCACCACGATGGGTCTAAGGCGGCCAGTATCTGTGTAGGGTTAAGTTGTGTCATGTTGGGTTATAACCTCACATGTTATATTATGTTAATATACCAGTAACACGAGGTAACATAACATGTCACAAGTAACGTTATACTTACGTCAGCATAACGAAGAACGGTTCCGGCAGGTTAAGGATAAGTCAGATTTATTTAATAAACTGCTTGACTCTTACTTTAAACAGAAAGAAGCCAAGAAACCACCAGTTACAACGCCTTTGGGACAAGTACAGGAAGTGTGGCCTGATGCAGAACCTCTTAGTTCCCTCGACCCATTCAGAGATGCGCCAGCCCCGGAGGAATATGAAGAAGGCCCTGGACACGCAAGCGCCAGAGCCGTCATAGAGAAAATACGAAAGAAGTAGGCTATATTACCGGCACCCCTTCTTTCGGTGACTTCGTTAAATGGAATTGTCCACAGGTACTACAGCCATATATATACATTTGAGTCTTCCACCTCTGAAGTGAGACCTTGACCGCTTTCCTAGCGGCTTTTTCGCTAGGATAACTTCTCTTGCGGTAACATTTCCGCATATCATAAAGCATTGATTCCATATTCAGTCCGTAGCATTAAATACGCTTGCCGGGGCCTGGTGGCCGGTAATGGCGGTAGCGTGCATGGCATACAAGCGGTTTGCCGCCTCTAGCATGAGCTGGTTGGTGAATGTACTCAAGGAGCCTTCCTGGGCTGTCTGGGACTCTCTGAGGGGGTTCAGGATGGAAACGGGAGCAGAACTAAGGTACGTACAGCCGGTAAGGGCGCTGGTATTGAAAATAATGATGGTTGAAAGGAACGTAGTGCCCCACAGTGACGGCTGCTGCTGCCACCATGAGGCATCTAACTGTTCCAATATTTGAGCAGGATTCACCCACTCATTTTAGCTTATTTGTCTTTCTTAGAATCCGTATCCATGAGCTTTGTCACCAGCTTCGTGCCAAGTTCGGCATACGCGGTAGCCATAGGGTTGTCCTCGTCTTCTTTAACCGTAGCAGGAAGGTGTGCGCCTACCGTGTGGAGCTTAAGCAGCTCTTGGGCGTTAGCGGCATCCAGAGAGCGTAGCTCACCAAGCTTACTGAGGCCGTCCTTAAGACCCGAAGCGTAGCCTTCGTGCATGGCAGCCTTAACTGCGGTTTCAGTCTGGTCCTGTACACGCTTCTCACGCGCAATAAGGCGGGCTTCACGATCAATCAGGGCGTTCTGGGCAGCGTCGACCTGTACCTGACGAGCCTTATTCTGGATGTCAATGGCATCCTGCTTGGCCTTGATCTGGAGATCAATCTCACTCTCAGTCTTTTCCAACTGACGCTCACGCTCGTCAAGCTCATCCTCACGCTCTAAGTTAGCCTTGTGGCTATACTTAAGGCCATTAAGGTAGGTTATCTCATCTTCAGCCTTCTTAAGGTCACGCTTTAGGGAACTTACCTCGTCTTCAAGCTCTTCCACCTGGGCCTTGTAGTCTTTACCGAACATATATATTCACCTCTTGTTTCTTCGTATGCGGGTTGTCATCTGTGTGGGCAATGGAGAGGGGAGCACACAGAACGGTACTCCCCTTTTGGAACTATTTGCTTTTCTTAGGCTCAGAGGTAGTAGCCTCCATAGCTGCCCGAGCTTGGGCCTTGGTGCCGTACTTTACGCCGTCACGGTGCTGAATCTGGTAGACCTGTTCAAAGTCTGCTGAATCTTTCACGAACTCGAACTGGAAGTGCGACGGAGCGCCACGCTCAATAGCCTTCTCTTCCGCTTCAGTAGCGAAGAGCAGCGGTGAGAGAACAGCGTAGGTACCGCTCTGGGTTCCCTGAAGGATTGCGCCTGCAACATATTCAGGCTTGTCTGTTAATAGTTTGTAGAATCGAGTCATGTGACCCTCCTTGTTAGTTAATTGTTCATCAGGCTTTCCCTGAACAGTGTAAGGACGGAGACGCTTCGGGTACACGTTAAAGCTGCCTCCAGAGCCATAACGGAAGGTTACACAGTCACCCATACAGTCTATGGCACCAATATGTCCCACAAGACCAGCCTTGTAGTCCCGGTAGTCCTCGTCAAGAACAACGAAGTCCCCTATCTTGAACTGAACCTCTGGGTTGAACGTTTGCTCCTGGGCTATCCAGTCTATGGCTTCAATGTCCCAGCTAGACCTAGAAGAAGCGTGAGTCAAGCGAGTGCCATCGTTTATATTTATGCAATGTCTTTCTCCCCTCCAATAGTCTTGAACTGAAGTTTGACCGCGCCCCCACTTCATGCCCTTAGTGAAAGCTACCTCTTGTACTTTGTTAAATAGTTCCTTGGTAGGGGTATGGATGTAATAGTATGCCATTAGTTTGTCCTCCACACGAGCAGGCCCTTGGCTGCAAGCAGGGCCAAAGTCCATTCTACCTTTGCCCAGAACGCATCTAGTAAGTTCCTGTATCGTCTCATTAATTGAGCGGAATATTAAATACGGTTCCTTGGCCTAGATATTGGGGGAGCTTCCCGTCCCACTTGGAGATGGCCTGTTGTTCAAGAATCTGTTGGCTTAGGCTAGAGTCCTGGACAGAGTTCGCCTGGGCGTTCAATTGGGCCTGCTGTAGCTTGTATTGGGCTGCCTGGACATTCTGGGCCTCGACCTGCTTATTCTCAATGGCTGCGCTGTACGCTTGGCTGAACTGGAAGTCAACGATGTTTAAGTTATCTACAGTGATTCCTCTGGCATTGAAAGCTGCGGTAAGAGCCGTGAGACTCTGGGCCTGCACCTTGGCCCGCTCTTGCACCAAGTCAGTGGCGTTGTATTGGGCGGTTACGGCCTTAAAGGTCTCTTGCACGATAGGGTCAACAATGGCGCTGACGTAATTCGGACCAACTTCCCGATATACCTGGTTTGCGGTTGTCGGGGTCAAATTGTAGTTAACAGCAATGGTGCTGTCTACTTGCTGAAGGTCTAAGGTAGCGGCGCTGGCTGTTACCTGGCTCTTCTGTATCTGCACATTCATGCCTGTCATGCCTTCAAAGGGCCACGGAGCAATGAGGTGGAAGCCTGACTGGTCTTCACCAACAACTCTACCAAAGCGAGTAACAATACCAACCTGGCCCACGCCCACTGTTCGGAACATGCTTACCACTATGAAGAACAGGATTATGTATACCGGTGTCAATGACAGCAGTATTATTTTCTTTTTATTCACGTCACCTCCTATGCCTATCCAGTTAATGTTCAGCTCAGTCTACATGCCTAAAGGCCTATTTGTCAATACGAGCGTGTGTCTTCTCCCAGCAAGGCTTGCACAGTGCAGATTGCACGAAGCTCTCACCATCCTCGTAGATGAGTTCCCTGAGAGCACTACAGAGCACACATTTAAGCCGCATCTTGTGGGTTTTAACCTCAGCCACTAACCGCCCTCCCTACTACTTTATGTGAGTAAGTTTAGCGTATATGAAACAGGTGAGCTGGCTTATTCGACCGATACCTAGTTGGTTTCTAGTTCCCCATGAGGTCTTTAGTGCCAGTGTCGTGCAGCCTGTAAGTCGGGTCCATTACCGTTTAGGCAGGAGGACCAGCCCTGACGCTGCACGCTACCCTCTCTTTTTTATCTGGGCGAGTACCCAGAGTTTCACCTGTTTATCTGATTCACCTCCTCAACTAAAAGAAGCGCCGCTAGGACGCTCCTCTTAGACAATGTGGCAAAGCCGCAATACGTTCATTGTAGCATAGCTAGCTGTATTGCAATTGTGTATTTGCTTCATTGTGCTTCAAGTTTACCACGAACCGGGGACTGGGCTATACTTAAATCGGGTTAATAGCCCACGGAATTTAGGATTCCGAGTTAGCGATAGGATTCCGGCCTGGCCGAGCTGGAGGACTGCTACGGAAACAGGCTGCCTCTTAGGAGGCTTTTTTATTATTGACAGCCCCCCCCTATGGGTATATTGTGCCTAGTATTGTCGTTGCGGACAGTAGAACATTAATGGGTGACAATAGTGAGAGGTTCATCGAAACAAATTAGCTCAGTGTAGAGCGTATTGCTTAGGACAATAAGGTCGTGGCGTCAAAACCACACTTGCTTCAGGGCTTCGGCCCGTCCCTTTCACACCCTTTTCCCCATTTACGTTTTAGATCAACGTAGTTGATTAACAATTATTTATTACGGTGACTATTGCCAGAGATACTTCGCAACTCTATGTTAAAGAGTTCTCCCCCTCCACCTGTTCGCTTCCGTGGTTCCACCACGTTTCCAAGTAATAAGTGGGCAGCTGGGGGGAGAGCAAAAGCTTTCTCTCTGGCTGACTTATCCCGTATATATGGCTATCTCCGGAGAGGCTTCCCGACCCGTACAGAACGGAAGCACGAGGTTCAATCTCCTCGTATGGCCACCATATGGCCGGGCAAAACCATAGGAACGAAGTCTGACTTCATCCTCCAAGATTATGTCTCTTCTCCTGTTGGAAGCGGTACAAACCCGCTCCTGGCCCCAATTTATGGGGATATTACAGCGTTTCTATTCAATCCGCTGCTCTGTCCCCGCTAGTTATTTAACAATTAGCCGTGACCATTGTGTGGATTACATCGGTAAAAGTTTAGCCCTCCAAGGCCAAACAGACTGTTCGAATCAGTCGTCCCCCGTCATATAGGGGGGACGTGAAAACGTTTTATCTACACGCTCTTTTCCGGCTATGTGTTAGTTAATTAAATAGGAGGTATCCCGATGGCTGGAAGATTCAACCAAAAAGCTTCGGTGACAAATTCAGTAACCAATAAGGCGGGTGGAACTGCCTACAAGATGACACCAGAGCTGGAACTCGTTAGCTCATTGCTCACGTCATTCCTGCAAGACACGTATTACGAGACTGGTAAACAGCGCCAGGTCTCTATTGAAAAGCAGTTGCTTGCCTGCCAGCCGAAGTTCGCGGCTCAGGCAGCTCTGTATGCCCGTAATGAGTTCGGTATGCGCTCTACGTCTCACGTGGCTGCTGCATACCTTGCTGACCGGCTCAGTGGTCTTCAGTGGGCCTCCCGGTTCTACAATAAGGTTGTCTACCGTCCTGACGACATTACCGAGATTCTAGCCCTCTACAAGCAGCACTCAGGCAAGACCCAGACCCATGCTATGCGTAAGGGTTTCGCCACCGCTCTCGGGCGCTTCGACAGTTACCAGCTGGCCAAGTACCGAGGCGCGGGCAAGGGCGTCAAGCTGGTGGATGCCGTGAACCTCACGCACCCGCAGAACTCCGAAGCCATTGCTGCCCTCGTCGCTGATACTCTACGCTCTAGTGGAACGTTTGAAAGTAACATCTCTAAGGCAGGTCAAAGCGACGAGGAAGGTGCCAAAGCTAAGGCTTGGGCTGACCTTGTTAGCTCCGGTAAGCTCGGCTACATGGCCCTTCTTAAGAACCTTCGCAACATTATCCAAGAGGCTCCTGAAGCCACCGACGAAGCAATTAAGCAGCTGACTAATGAGAAGGCCATCCGAAAGTCCCTGGTGCTGCCATTCCGCTACATGACGGCTGGAGACGAGATTGGTAAGATTCCAGGACCGGAAGCTAAGAAAGTGCTGGCTGGCCTGTCTCGGGCGCTGGATATCTCCGCTCAGAACATCCCGAAGTTTGAGGGTGAGACGGCTGTCTTTATTGACAAGTCCGGTTCGATGCAGGGTGACGCCATCCAGAAGAGCGCCCTGTTCGGAGCCATGCTGGTAAAGAGTAACAACGCCGACGTAATCCTGTGGGATGACAAGGCCGAGACACTTAATCTCAACCCGGCTGACTCTATCCCAACGCTTGCACAGCAAATCCTAGCCCATTGCCGGTACATGGGCGGCACGAACATTGCCGTACCGTTCCAGGAAGCAACTAGAGCCTACAGCCGTATCTTAATCCTGACCGACCAGCAGAGCTGGGGACACAGTGTCAGCTACGGATGGGGCTACCAGGCTACTAGCGCCCCTGCCGAGTTCCAGAAGTACAAGACCCGCACCAAGTCGGATGCGTTCCTCTTTAACTGGGACATGAGGGGCTTGGGAAGTTTAAATTTCCCCGAAAGAAATGTAGCCACGCTTGCTGGATGGAGCGACCGAGTGTTTACAATCATGGGGTTGGTAGAACGAGACAAACAGGCAATGGTCAACGAAATTAGGAAAATTGAATTGTGATAGTCAAGACCAGAACCACTGAAAATGGATGTGAAATCCCCACAGATCATTCTTTAAAGAAACGGCCAATGGTCACACTACCAATGGCTCGCTACTTATATGAAGTAGAGAACGGAAGACTGCCCCAGAACATTGTAGTAAGACATACCTGCGATAATCGCTATTGCGTCAATCTCGATCATCTGGTTCCAGGAACTAACTTGGATAATGTGAGAGATATGGTCGAACGCAACCGCCAGGCAAGAGGGTCCAGGTCTAGCCATTCCAAGCTTGACGAAGACCAGGTTAGAGAGATACGCAGAAGCGAATTAAGCAAACGGAAGATCGCTAAAGTCTACGGTGTTTCTGCAAATGCCATTAAGATGATTCGCCAAGGCAGAAGTTGGGGGTGGCTACAATGAAATTAGGTAAGCTTCAAGTACCAACCACGGAGCTAGGAGACACTTGGACCCTAGACGGCGTTTTCTACTCTGACGGTTGGCAGTCCATAGCGCTGCTGTTGCCGTTCGCTGCCGACTACTCTTCTGGCCTGTATCCACCAACTCTTACCCGGCCTACTGAAGAACAGTGGGAGGAGTTCTTAAGGCAGACTGACGACCCGGTAACGCCGGTTGGCAAAGCGTTTCTAAGGAAGGCCTCACGCCAGCTTGACCAGGGGATTGTCTGGCGCTGTTACAAACGGGATAATTACACTTGTGTATACTGTGGTACGAAGGACGGCCCTTTCACATATGACCATTATCTGGCCCAGAAGTTCGGTGGCCAGACTACTATGGAGAATGGCCGTACCTCTTGCCGGAAATGCAACAAGTTAAAAGGGCACCAAACAATCTCCGAATGGAAAGAGACGTGCGTGAAAAGGGGACTCAATGACGGGGAAGTACTCACCGATTAGGCTTTACATAAGCGAGCAACAGCACCGCCTGCTAAAGAGTAAGGTGGCATTAGAAGGCATTACGGTAGCTGAATGGTTCAGGCGTAAGGTTGACGAGTATTTGAGCAAGAACTAAAAAAAGACCCCCAAGAGAAATAACTGGAAAGGAATTAATCAGGGGGCCTTGTACGCATATTCTAACACAGTCCAGGCGGTTTCTCAAGGAGCCGCCTTTTCTGTTGACATGTTTTGTTAGTTTTGTTAGTATATTTGTATAACTAATTGGAAAGGAGTTACTATGCACAAACGAAACAAATCTAAGAGCGACCCATTCTTTTTTGATTGGCAGGAACGGGTCAGTGAAATTAATACGGAGGAACCGCTCTATGCGTGAATTTATTGCAATGCCTAAGGTGGATATGGACGAGTGGATACGCCGCACCCATCCCGAGAACAACGTGGAGGACTAATGGACCATATTGTTATTCAGAAGGATGTCCCGGTTCCCAAGAGTCACAGAGGAAGCGGACGGAGAATGAAGTATCCTCTTGAAGAGATGAAGATAGGGGACAGCTTCGTGGCTCCTCACTATATCTATTCCTGCATCCATAATTTCGTGAATAGCCGGGAGCTGGACTGGAAATTTAAACAAGTAAGAATATCCCCGACTGAGGTGGGAATCTGGAGGACACGTTGAATGATTGAAAAAGAACAGCAATTCCTAAAAGACCTGAACGATGGCCTGACCAGTATGTTCGATACGCTTTCGGATATCCAAGACCTGCTTCTTGCCCACGCCCAGTGGATTAAAGGAGAGCTGAAGAAGATGGAAGCTGACCTTACAGAGCAAGACGCAACGGATATTTTGTAATGGGCAAGGAACAAGTAGTTAAAGAGTTAGTGCTCCGGAGCCTCGAAGACTTGGATGACTCCATGTCCAATATGAGTGAAGACCTGAAAGATTTGCAGCTGGACATTAAGACGTTCCGAGACGCTATTAAGAAGTGGAAGAAGGAGATTGAGAAGCAATGACACACTCTGATTCAATAGTGGAGATTACCAAGGCACTTGTAGCCGTACAGAAGAAGATGGTGCCGGTTAAGAAGTCGGCAGACAATCCGTTCTTCAAGTCCAAGTATGCACCACTGGATAAGGTAATGCCGTCTGCCCTGAAGCTCCTGAATGAGCAAGGCATCGCGGTATTACAGCCAACAGATAATATTGTGACCTATTCAGAGACAGGCGGAAACAGCGCCCTCACGACAACGCTACTACATACTTCTGGTGAATGGATTAGCTCGACTCAGCCACTTGTACTAGATAAGGATAACCCGCAAGGCCAAGGCTCAGCCATTACCTACGCACGCCGCTATGCCCTTATGTCTATGATTGGCATGGTGGCTGATGAGGACGATGACGGGAACGTAGCCAGCTCTCCAAAGCAGTACAGCGACCGTGGACCGGCTACTAAGGGAGCTACTGTCAAGCAGATTGACTGGATGCGTAAGGTAGCCCAGCAAGTAACTGGTCTTGAAGAGGCTGGAGACCTTGACGAGTGGATTGAGGAAATCTTAACCATTCCCCCGCATCGTGTCCCGATTGCTAAAGCAAAGGACGCTGTAGACAAGCTTCTCGAGCAGAAGAAGCCAGTGCCAACGACTGACCCGAAGGCTCCCCCAGGAGGCATTACCGATGAAGATATAGCCAAGGTGGAGAGAGGAGAACTAGACTTTTGATCTACCTTCTCGTGTTCATGTTAATCTTTCCAACGCTTGGTATGGTCTGGTGTTGCATAGAGTTCATCCGTAATGACAAGGTTGCCGCCTACCGTAGGCATCTCTTGCAGGTAGCCTACGACAACGACTGGGAAAACATGAGAGCCGAGTACGACGCAATAGATTACCAGATAATGGTTATCCAGTTTTGGAAATCATTAGATAGCTTTTACGAAGGCACCAAGCTTTTGGAAGCATCAAAGAAACGTAATTAAAGAAAGGATAGATACGAACTAATGGAGGTGAATAAATTAGATGAGCTGGTGAGGCAGTACTTCAACCCAGATGGGCTGCCAAGCAAGGCATACCAGCTGTTCTTGGAGGACTTGGCTAGCCATGCAATCCAGGTGCAGGCATTGCCACCGCCAGCGGTAGAAGTGGGTGGCCTAGTCGAAGAAATGACGCATCCCTTCTTTGAAGAGAAGAGGACCTACAACTTCGAGCACTCGCGGCTTGTACATACTGAATATCTTGAGCGGTGGTACATGCCCCGCTATCTCCTGATGTTCTTTGTAGAAGGGAAGGACGTTGGCCGCGCGGACGTTGAGATTCGATTCAACAAGGAAAGGTCCAGGGTAACAATCGCTAAAGGAACAACGGGGGGTCTCAGACAGATAATCAACTGGAAGATAAACCCCAAACATATGACAGGCGGTAACTTCTGCCGAAAGGTGGAAGGATTCCCCTACGGTACATATGAGTACGAGTCCCACACAGATAAAAGCGTAACGTTTAAATATAAGGAAGAAGGAAAGCAAGCGCTTATTGACGCTTAAGGAGGTGAACTATGAAATTTGAAGAAAACCAGATAAAGGGTGCGGTATTAAACACAACAGACTACGGTAGGTTCCATAGCATTAAGGGAAACCGCCCAATTAACGAGATGCACGTCAAGGAGCTTATTAAAAGCTTCACGGAGTTCGGGAACCTAACGCCAGACTATCCCATCGACATTAACGACGAGAATGGCGTCCAGGATGGGCAGCACCGTTTGGAGGTTTGTAAGCGGCTTGGATGGCCAGTCCACTACCGCATTACGCCGAATATTAGTATCGAGGTAATTCAGGCGCTTAACCGTGGCCGCCGCAACTGGGGATGGCGGGATTATGGCGATAGCTATGCCAAGCTTGGAGTCGAGCACTACAAGCAGTTCATGGGTCTTGCCGACCAGTACAATCTGCCATTCCGTACCCTTATGGTATTCAGCGCCTTCCCAGGTAAAGGGGCCGACTTCCGAGCTGGAAAATACGAGCTAAAGGACAAGGCCAGAACGTTCCACATGCTCAACCAGCTTAACGATGTCTTGGATATGCTTCGGGACGAGCACCGCTGTACGGGCATTATGATGCAGAGCCTATACACTATATTCAACTCTCCGAACTACGACCACAAGCGCATGATCGGTAAGATTGAGAAGTACCACAACCAGCTCAAGGGCTGGGCGAATATCTCAGACTACATGCGCAACTTTGAAGATATCTACAACTACAACCAGACCGAAGAGACTCGCGTTAGACTGTTCTAATGGAACGGGATTATTTCCCCACTCTCTCCCAGCTTATCTTCATCCGGCGCAACCCGAGTGAAGATATAGCTTTGGAGTTCTTGTTTAAGAATAGGTGGGGAGATAAAGACCCTGAATGTTTGAACTGTGGCAATGAGGGCAAGTGGTACAGGCTGGCAGATCGGAAGAGCTACGCCCACGGCTGCTCCAGGGGAGGCCATGTATCCCCTCTGGCTGGAACAATATTTGAAAACTCTCATATTCCTCTGGTGAGCTGGTACGGAGCCATTGAGGATATATACAAATCTGACGGTAAAGTGCCAGCTCACGAGCTACAACGAAGATATGGGGGCTCATATGTAACCACGTGGCGTATGAAAAAGCTTATCTGTGACTACCTACGACTAGATAAGGGGTATAGTTATAAGTGGAGCAGTAAGGAAAATGGACGCCATAGTCAGATACGAAAAGGTATCGCTATGGGTCGTCCTCGAATCCACCCAATAAAAGAAAAAATACCTAAGCAACCGAAGGTATTTACCTCTATAATAGATGGTAAAGAACATGAGGCGTAAACATAAATAGAGGGGGATAGGTTCATGGTATTCGTGGGGGAGGTGACAACATTAACGACTGTTCAATTTGCCTGGATTCTGTTCCAGAGCATGTGGTGGCTGCTCGTTCTTGCTATACTGCTTGTTAACAGTAACCGACTGGAGGTGTATGGGAAGGTACTTGTCAGACGAACTATTAAAACAGTTAGAGAAGACATCCAAAAGGTACGAGGAACGTATTCTCCAGAAGTACACCTTCGAAAAAGCCACAGATCGGCGTAGATTCTGGGGTAAAAAGTAAAGAGCGGCTCCTAGTGCCGCTCTTTTAATATGCCGTTCGTCAGTTAAAACGTATGAGACGATAGTGAAAGCTTATGAACAAGAAAACTTCGTTCTGTGGATAAGAGGTACTAACGCTAGGCCGTTCAAGAATTATTATAGCCTGTTTTCGATCTTGGCCAAGGCCGCTCTCGTTGTGATTCCGAGCACACCAACAGCTCCAAAAAGGCCCTGCACAGTGGTTAAGTATGAACTCAGGTCATGACTACCAGTCAGGTATTTCTCAACACTGGTGAGTAGCATGAGCGTACTCGCAGTGTACGTTTTCTTTCCCTTGAGTGCATTGATTAGTCTCACGGCTGCATCCTCGTCTTCTTTAACGTAATTCTCCACGACCGTCACTTGGTTACTCAGAGAGGGAGCGGGCTTCTTGACTGTCGGTTTTACTATATCTATCGCCGTACCCACAGAAGGAGTCGGAGTAACGGTAGGTATGGTTACCGGAGTAGGTGATGGGGACGTCGGGGTAGTAGATACGGGTTCCGTAACTGGAGATGGAGGTGAAGGGGCCGTCGTAGAACTTAAAGGGACAGCAGGAGCTACCACCGGAGCTGGTGCATGGTAGCCATACTTCTTAAACTCATCCAAGGTTCCGAAGAAAGCGTCAGTGTCTACGCCGTTAACAATTGGGCCTTGCTGGGCAACATAGGTAACTTTGACCTCTGGTATGGTCTCGTCAAACCCATAGCTTGGAGCTGCCAGCCACAGGCCACAGTTTGCAAGCACCGGCGACCAGTCATGGCCGTTAAGTGTTGATATATTGAGGTAGATGAGTGGCCAGACACCACACTTATTGTGTATTTCGGTAACGAAACTGAGGCACCATGCTACCGGGTCGCCTGTATAGCCTTCAATCTCCCAATCAAGAGCCATAACGTCGTTCTCAGCGAGCGGTGACATTGCCCGGTAGAAATAGTCAGCTTCAGCAACCGGGTCGCCAGCACCAGCGAAGTGGTAGCCAGCAGGAGCCTTCCCAGTCTTAACCGCGTTGGTGTAATTGTTGTATGCCTGGGAGTCAAAATAGAGTTCACTGCCAATTGGTCCATCTCCACCAGACATCTTAATCATGACAATGGGATTCGGGTCCGCAGTCATGTCATATACGCCCTGAGCGTAACTTATATCGTGGAACGGTAGATAGTCCGCCATCATTCACCTCCTTTTAAGTGCTTGTGTACTGCGTCAACTTTGTCGTGGAGACTCTTAACGTGTTTCATAGTCTCTTCGTGGTTGCTCTGCTGTAACTTATTCTGTGCTCCCAAGATCGGAAGAGCAATAAGTTGGATAACGCTTTGGGATAGGTACGTGACCCAAGTAATGGTCGAGTGGGCCTGGATAACTGGATGAAGTTCTAAAAGGTCAAGCGCTAAACAAAAGTAAAAGAAGTTCATGTGGGACAGGGCGTCCCCAAGGAAGTTGGCGAGACGGTCATTGAACTGCTTCATTTCTTTATTAGTATACCCCCGACGGCAGTAGCTATGGCCAAGATGACTGCTGCTACCAGTGTTCTCCAGTACCAACGATAGCCACCCAGGGTGTCCTCAGTAGGCTTTATCACTTCTTTCACAATCTCACGAACTCTGCTCTCATCTACAAAGTGAGCGTTCTGGGCAAATATTGCGTCTAGCTTCCTTGTCATTTCATCAAACCGCTTTTCGGTTATATCGAAGCGGTAGTTGATGAGGTCGGCGCTCGGCACTGAGATCATTGGTGGTGCTTCGAGTTTGGCTGTCATTACTTCTTATTCTTAGATATCCAACCTCGGACTGCTTGACCGAGCTTCTTCTTGCCAGCTTTGTCCGGTTTGTAATTCTTGTGTTTAAGGGCTGCGCCACTGATTGCCGTACCGTTACCGCCCATGCCTCCTGAACTTCCTGACATCTTATCTCTCCTCTATTCTTAAATTCATCTTCCGTAAAATTGGATTAATGACCGCTTTCGTCTGACTGGTCAGCTTCGCTCCGTACTTCGGGTCTTCCTTATGAAGTCGGCCATAGTCGAAAGCTACCTCTTCAGCATGGTCGTGTAGATGCTGGAGGTTATACCAACTTGACCCTATGATATGCCCGATGTGAATCTTCTCATCCGTCGGTGTCGTTGGCTTTGTCTTATCTGGAAGCCTGCCATCCGAGCGAGTCTTCATAAACTTTATGAGCTGTTTCGAGTAAGGGGTAGTACTGACTAGTTCGTTGACTTTGGTTGCCATATAAAAATAACCCCCAGCTATTAGCTCTGAGGGCGTATGTTAGAATTATACTTACATGAATGAAATATTCCCAGCCCCAGGGTACGCTCTGGTACAGCTAGGCGACTACTACACGGGGGTGAAGCTTCCAGAAGCGAAGTACGATACAAAAACGGAAGGCGTTATTCTTAAGATCAATCCAGGGAAAGATCAGCCTTGGGCGAGAACACTAGTCGGATATAAGGCGTTCTGGCCTGAGTTTGTCGAGGGAAAGCGTGTCAACTTCGAAGGTAAGCAGCAATGCTTTATTCGGATTGCCGATTTGCAAGGGTGGGAGAAACTAACGGAGGTGAATCATCAGCAAGGAAAGCCGTTCAGTAGTTACTGAACAAGAACTACATCAAGGCATAGCAGCCGGAGTTGAGAAGGTCTACGAACTAGCCGCAGCCGGATACGGACCAGGAGCTGGTAACGTTATGATCGAGCAGAAGTACGGAGACCCACTTCTCTCGAAGGATGGCGTAACCAATATACGCAGACTGTATTTAGAGCAACCAATCCAGAATATGGCAGCTCGTGCTGTTATCCAGACCAGCTCTATGAACAACCGAAACGTTGGAGACGGAACAACTGCCGTGGCTCTGCTGACCCGCAATCTCTACTTAGAGGGACGGAAACTCGTCGCCGCTGGCTACAAGCGCATGGAAGTAGCCAAGATGCTCAAGCAGACTGGTTACGATGTTATCTCCCAGGTTGAGCGGCTCTCTATCCCATTCACGAAGACTATGTTACTTAAGGTGGCTGAAACCTCTACCGGAGACAAGGCTATTGCCCAGATGTTAGAAGAGGCGTTTACCGATCTTGGCGAAGATGCCGGAGTGCTTGTTGAAAGCTATGGCGGCTCTGAGGTCTACTCCGAAACCGTGGATGGCTTCTACTTTAACAAGGGCTTCACCGCTGTTGGCCTCACCAACCAACCCTCAAGTCTTAAGAGCTACCATGAAGGCAACGTCCCTATCTTGGTCAGTGAGAAGCGGCTTCAGACCAAGGCGGATATTGGCCCGATATTGCAGACACTTGTTAAAGAGGGAATCCGTGAACTCGTGCTTGTCGGTGAAGTCAGCCCCGAAGTCTTGGAAGTACTGGCCGCTAACTGGATGGCTGGAAGCATTTGTGTCACCCCTGTAGACGTTCCAGCTTACGAAGGTATGCGTACCATCTTCATGGATGACCTAGCGCTGCTAACGGACGCTGATGTATATACGCCTGGTGCCAATGGTGAGGATTTCAACACCTCTCTGCTTGGGTTTGCCAAGAAGGTTGTTATTGACGAACGCTCAACGAAGATCATTGGGGCTGATGGTTCCAAGACAGTCGTAGCAGAGCGGGTTAAAGAACTGAAGGAACAGCTCAAAGCCAGCACCAGCGCGATTGACATAGATATTATTCGGGACCGAATCTCACGGCTTAACGGAAAGCTCGCTATTATCCACGTCGGAGCCCCGACAGAGATGGAACGCGAGGAGCTGAAGCTTCGGATTGATGACGCTGTATGCGCTATCCGGGCAGCCTTCAAAGATGGCGTAGTGCCAGGGGGCGGTGTAACGCTGGCCCGAGTCAAAGCCGGACAATTTAATAGCGCTTACCAAAACCTTATTAAGCTGCTAGCTGAGAACGCCGGTGAGAACCCTGAGCGAATCCTTATGACCGTAGAAGATGCCAAGGACTGGTTTGGCTACGACCTGAAGCGTGTTGGTAAGGCTCCCGTGAACCTAGTCACTGCCGGAGTTCTTGACCCGACACTGGTGGTTACTGAGATTGTGCGTAACGCAAGTAGCATTGCTGCCAGCCTGATTACCACTAGTGCTGGAACGGTATTCGTAGATAGGGAGAGCAAGGTTGACTAGAGAACTAGAGACATTAAAAGCCGACTTGGTAGAACTAGACCCCAGTAAGTTTTACCTGATCTTCATAAACTTAGATAAATCGGGACTGACTATGTATGATGTTGAGAATATCTATACTGGACCAGTCACCAATGTCCTGTTCATCTGCACTAGGGGTGAGGACAACGACTTCTTGCAGATAGTAGAGCAACCGTAATGGATAACACCCGTAGCCCAGCAGCTCATGTAGATTGGAAGACATCCATTATCCCTAAAGGTGCTGGCAATCCTGCTGACCCTGTGACCGTCTCACCGCAGGAGCTAGAGGCAGTCATTGCCAATCCTGGCAGTCTACAAATCCCAAATCCAATAGATACCGGGCTGGAGGCAGCGCCCCGTTACAATGCTAACGTTCCCTACAATCCGATGCCCGTTGTCTACTCCCCAAACGACAAGATCGTTATGGAGGCTATCCGTCTGGCTGTGAAGAATGGTTGGAATGAGTACACAAGATTCGCTAACAGCGCCGTCACTATCGGGATGGAGGCTGAAGCGGTCATTGACGGCATGAAGAAGAGAAACGCCAACATAAGCGAGCTGCTGTTCAACAAGGAGTTCTGTAAGAGCGTCTGGCCTGACCATATTAACAACCACAAGTTTTCTGACTATGACGAGCCCGCAAAGGTTACATGCGAGTCTTGCAAAAGACCTATCCCCTTCGGGAACCCGTGTTGGCAGAACCATCTTCAGAGCCTCGTGGTCGCTGACAATCCGGTAGAATACCTAAAGGGGGTACTATGACACCAGATCAAGAATTAGAAGTCGCTAATGCCAGTATGAGTGCCACCCTGAGCCTGAACATGGTTGTCCAGTTCCTACAGATCATGTGGTACACGAGGGAGCTTATGGGTGAAGAAGAGGCAGACAAACTCGCTAAGAAGCTTAATCCGGTCATCGAGTCGGTCATGGAAACGCTGGACAAGCAAATGGAAAACTACATCCGGAAGTACGGCGAGTCATGATAGACACTGCTATATTCTTAGTCCTCTGCCTGATTAGCTTTGCTCTCGGGTGGCATACTCGGGAGATTCAGATTCTCTACTACAAGCTAACTGTCAAGAAAGAACCGGAGCCGAAGGTGGGTGTGACTCTTGGTTCGTATGCTAGCCCTAAAAAGGAGCCTAGCAAGAGAAGCAATATTGTGACTCCTAAGACTCCTGAGCAGCTTGAATTTGAAAAGAACCAGCGTGAGAACACAATCAGTGGCAGCAATGAGAACGTGGGTAATATTATTGAGAGGGCAACGCACAGATGAGCGTTATTAAGAACGGAGTCTTTATTAAGGATGCGAAGCCAGAGGCCGCTAAGAGTAGCCCTGGGTTCAAGTCATGGAGCCATACCGACCAGCGTAACGCCCATCGGAAGGACATTCTTCAGCGCTATCAACATGGGAAGATTAGTGGTGAGTGGGTGCGAGCCTACCCTACTGAAGCAGCTGAACAGTTTACACCAGAACAAATAAGAAAGGCAGGGAACGATTACATTGGGTGATTTAAAGAAAGCAAAGCTTAAGAAGGCAGATAAGGTTATTGAGCTTACGCCGTTCCAGAATAACTTTCTGAAGGCGTTGGTTATGCACAGGAACGAATCTTACAATGCCTACCAGGCAGCCATTCAACTCTACCTAAGCTCACTAGGCTTTGACTATCTTGCTATCCAGGACTCAGAGAACTACGAGTTCAGTGCTGATCTTGAAGCTGGGACAGTATCGGTAGTGCCTAAGAAGGAACAATAAGGTGACATCATTCAAAAGTGTGGGTCCGTTATCTCTAGGGGACCTCGCCCTCTATTTGACCGCGTTTAAGGAGAACCATACACTTGTCGAGTACAAGATAGTCCCCTATGAACAGGAGAGCAGGGACTATCTCTTTATTGAGTACGATAATATATCTCTGTAGCTACTTAGAATACACGATCTCAAAGTCTAAAAGAAATTGCCTGCTGTTTAACTCACGTTAGCGGTGGGCTTTTTCTATTCCACAAGGATGGACTGGTGGGAAAAATCTCGCCAAAAATCTACCACTTGTATTTTGCAGGGGTTAGTGACCTAAGCTAACAGCAGTTGACAATAATGGAAGTTGGTGGTATATTGTATGTATATTAACCGGAAAGGATTATGATATGCATATAAAGGATGGCCCTGCTCAAGCAGAGCAACAGATTAAGGACTTCGGACTTGTAGTCGCTCTTGTTACGGCCGGATTTACCATAAATGGGCAGAATCTCGATGGAAGATCAGTCTATTTTACTTTCAAAGATTCCAGAGAACTCCAAAAAGCTATTGAAGATTATTGGTCCGATACACTCACCGTGAACCCGCGCCGATACTTCGATAATATGCGGATGGTCAAATCTCGAATCCATGAGGCAATAGACTAGCCATGTTTTTACTAAAGTGGTCAGTTAAACTAGGCGCTGTTGTGGCAATAGCCGAATGGGTCGCCTTATATGTCAGTTTCCATCAGGAGCCAGTGCTCCAGATCGTAACGGTAAGGAGATAAGATGTTCTGGTTAATCGTTATCGCACTGATTATCGGGGCGTTCTTCGTCAGCCCTGTACTTGGGCTGCTAGCTGTCGGTGGATTTTACCTGCTTGCTAAAGACTAGAGTACTGAACTAAGAAGCTGCTGGATGTTCCCGAACTGAGTCTGAGCGGCACCTGGCTGCATACCGAGACTTGGCATAGGCTCATTCTTTATACCAAGCTGTGCGAGTAGTGGCGAAAGCTGCTGAGTGCTCTGTTGGTATGCGAGTGGCGCACCACCGCTAATGTTACCGCCAATCTGGGCTAGTTGCCCGGCCACTGGGCCCTGGCCGCCTCCGGCCTGGTTGAAGGCTTGTTCTACAGCCTGAAGTACTGCTTCGGCTGTCTGTGCTCTTTGTAACTGGGGGACAGCTGCGTTAATCATTGCGGATGACTGTGAGTCGGCATATGGATTTAGCAGACCAATTAGCCCGGCTGCTCCTTGAAGAGCCACTGGACTCGGGCCAGTAGGATTCATTTGAGTTTGGTACGGGTCTTGTTGTCCCTGGCCCGGAGCCATCGCTGCTGTTGGTTGCATATTATTATTCCCCTGTACAAAGTTTGGTGTAGTTGCGAGCCCTGCTCCAGCCATACCTCCCAGCAGTGCCGCAGCGTGGGGAGCGTTCTTGTTTCCCATTAAACTGCTCAACCTACCAAGAACGTTAGTCTCGGCCCTGTTCGCTCCCTTGCTTCCCTTGAGAGCATTGGCAGCCATACGAAGAGGGTTAGTGCTTGCTGTGTCCATAACCGATGGGCCTGGGGTCTTGTTTGCCGTGGCCTGCGCTGCTTTAGTCGCCTGGTTTACCTTGACAAATGGTTGCTGGGCGCTGCGTATATCCGCCCAGCTCTGTGCGTTGTCAACCTGTTGGGAGAGCGTGTCGTAGAGCTTCGGGTTGGACTTACCGATACCGCTCAACGCTTCTTTAAGACTGGCCTTATCCTCGTCAGTAATAGGGATGGCAGTCTCACCTGTAGCCGGGTCAGGAGCGAATAACTTATCTTCAATCTGCCTTGCGAGGTTATTGTAGACGTCTTTAGCAGCAGCCCCGCTAGGTTTCTGTCCTGCCTTAGTAGCGAAGCTTCGGAGTTTCTGTGAGGCAGCGAAGGCGTTGCCTGGCTGGATGGGGTCGGCAGCGGCGAACTGAATGGTGCCATTGTCAGCCAGGTTCTTTCCCCCGGCAGTCTTGGCTACGTTATAAATAGTGTTGGCAATGTTGCTTTTGGTGGTGTCAGTCACGTCCTCGTGACCGATGAGAGAATCTTCCCAGTTAGTAAAGGCGTCAGATAGGTCAACAGGATTCGTTGCATTCTTGACTGCACCGGAAACAGCTTTGGATAGTATCGGGTTCATCCCTTCGGTTGCCGTACCGCCAGTTATTTGTGGCGCGAGGCTTGAAGCTTCATCGAAGTTGTAAATGCCGTTTTTAACGAGATAGCCCGCGTCGTTACGGTCAAGGGCTCCGCCTGCTTGTCGCATCATAGAACTGGCCGCCATGTCTGAAGCAGGATTTGAGAGGGTGCTTCCCAGCTTGCCAAGAACTGCACCGCCCGCACCACCAAGAAGCGCACCACCGCCAGCTTCAGCGCCAGCAGTAATATCGTTGGCCTGAATTGCACTTTTGCCTTGAGTTAGGTTTTCACCGGCTTTACCGAGAGCGCCACCAGCAGCGGAAAGTGCAGCGTCGGCTGGAAGAGCCAGCCCCCCAGAAAGAACGTCAGCAGCGACAGGCAGGCCGATAGCTCCAATGGTCGGGAGTGCTTTACCAATATCTTGAAGTATGCCAGGCATTAGTAAGCCGCTCCTACCCCAGCGAAGGCGTTAGGATTAAGGTTACCAAAGAGACCGGCAATGCTGTTACTTGCCGCTGGAGGATTCGTAGGACTTGAGAACATAGCTTGAGCGGTTGATGGCGTAGCGGGTGGCCCGGAAGGAGTGCTGGGAGAGGAAGGGTTAACAGTCGTAATATTCCCCGGTAGTGAGACATTACTCTTCGTCATCTCATCAAGGAGTGCTTGGGCTTCAGCTTTCTGTGCGGCGGTTCCTTTTCCACTGTAGAGGGTGTTCAGAAGGTCATTGACTTGGGTAGTAAGGCTGACCTGCTGATTGGTCTGAGAAGCCTGAGCCTGAGCACTAATCATGGAAGCACTGGCCTGTTCAGCGGCGGCCTGGGCACTAACGTATTGGCTGTGTGCGTTCTGATACGCTGCTACCTGCTGTGCAGTTAGGTTGCCTTGGTTCGCTTGCAGACTTTCAATTTGGGTCATCACTTGACCGGCAGCTGTCATTTGGCTCGTAGCCGTTGAGTAGGCAGCCTGAAGCTGCTGGCTCTGGCCCTGGGTCATATTCTGGGCGGCTCCTTGGATTTGGCTAGCCATCCCAAGCTGATTAGTCAGTGCATTATTGGCATTAGTCACGGCACCAGACATATTGCTGGCCATATTTGAATAGTTCTGAGCCACTTGGCCTGCCGTCGCTCCTGAGTAATTGGACATCTGCTGCGTTGCCTGTGGCAAAGCGTTCATTATGTTCTCGGCTGAAGTCAGGCCGGTAGCAGCCGCTTGAGTGGTGGCTGGATTATATCCGTACTTCGCTCCCATCTGGTCGAAGTTGGAGAGGTAGTTCTGTCCGTAGTTGAAATTAGAAAGATTGCCATAGGCACTATTCGCCTGATTGACCGCGTTGTTGTACTGGCCACTGTACTGGGAAGCCTGAGCGTTGTACTGGTTTTGAAGGGCTTGGCCTTGCTGATACGCCTGGCTGGATAGTTGGTTGGCACCTGCGTCTGTTTGAGTAGTTACGGGTTGCATTATTTCTCCAATAAAAAATCCCCCAGAGGTAGCTCTGAGGGCTTAATACCCTTATTGTAGCACGCCCAACTTTAAGCTGTTTCCTGCAAAACGTAGTATTTGAAATTGTATGTCACCTGGTACTGCGTATAGAAGTCGACCGCTCCGGCAAGAGCGTTGAGATATATGTTCGTGTTGTCGGCATTGACGTAAGTATTCACTACCATATCGAACCTTCCGTCCGGTCCTCCGCCTCCTGGAACGTACTCTTCAACGAACCAATACGGGCACTGGACTTGTCCGACTGGCCCGCTTAGAGTCACCTGAGCAGATACGAATCCCATCACGATAGGTGTATAGCCGAGATTGTGGGCAATGGTTGTGGTGTAGGTCTGGAACTCTGTAGTTCCAACAGTCACGCTTCCTGAGCCGCTCAAGAGAATCTTGAAGATATCGTTGTTGGAGTTGAACACGAGCTGACCCGGTACGTTTGGATTAACTGAAGCCGCATTAACCCCAGGTGCACTCACCCACATCCCATAGCTGGAATCAGGGAGCTTGCCCAAGATAACCCGAGCATTTCCTGACTTGTCATAGAACGTCTCAGTGTCGTAGTCGTTCGTAAAGAGCAGCTGGTTAGCGTTAGCCTGACCCACGTTAATACCCGGTTGACTCACTTTAGTGCCGAAGAACCCGGTTGAGTTATTTGGTCCCATTACGCTAGTGACCCCTGGTAGCCAGTCTGGACTCGTGACGTTCCATTCTGGTCTATCTGCGTAATCTGACCAGCAGTCACCGCTTGCCCTGTATTCGTACCACTTAAGGCTGTATACGGAGCGCTCTGTGGATTACTCATAGCTGCAAAGAAGAACGCATCCGCCTCCCCCACATATGGTATCTGGGGAAAGCCTGGCTGCACTTTCGTTCCTTTGGCCTGCGGAGCGGTGATCGTAAAGCCTACGAATCCAAGTACTGAGCTTGTCGTGAACCCAAGGTTAGGAGCGTTCTGAGTCTCGGTCTGAATATTAGAACTATCTACATTGTCGAACATTTATACCTCCTGTGGTAACAAATCCACTTCATCAGATAAGGGGTCCACCTCAGGACAGACTCCTAATATCACAGCCGGAGCGGTCGCTGTCCCGTCATTCGTAAGGGTGAATCCCCATTGGAGTTCATGGAACCGGCTGTTGTTCCATTCAACGAACACCTCAGTAGCGCCTGCTCCAACGCTGGCTCCTTCCTGAACAGCTCCTCTGTCAATGCTCCAAGTAGGCGTCAGCGTCCAACCGCTTGGTAGTGCCTCACAGAATATCTTGTAACGAACAGCCATCTTTTCCTTGTAAACAACGCCGCCGTCAAAGATCAGGGAAGTGTAGCTAGCAAACGGGGCCGGGTCACTGAAGTTGTCTATGACATCCAGGCCGTAGTGCGTAATAGCGTTCCCATCGGTGTATTGCCAGCTTGAGTACATACTATCCACAAAGTTCTGAACACATCCTATGTTCAGGTTATTACTACTTGTGTAGTTAAGAATCCCTGGGCTCTGACTGTAGCTATACCCATAACTGTTTGGATAACTGAGTTCCACGGCTCCCCACGACCAGATTCCGTAGTTCAGGTTCGGGTCTGTTGTGAAGCTCGGATAGCCCATCATCATAATGTTGTAACGGCTAGTGAAGCTGTTTGGGTTGACGCGCGTCTGGTCAACCGCGTCCATGTAGTCTGTATTCTGGTACCCTAAGCGACGCACCTTAAGAACAGTCTGCCCACCACTCCAAGCGTAGAGGCTACCGGCGCAGGCGAAGTAAGTAATATTATTCATTGAATACAGGCCGTATGGTGAACCCATCGGCAGATCAATGAAGAAGGCTGGGTTGTTGGTGCTGCCGTCCCAGAAGTAAAGGCAGCCGTCCTGGGCATTGCGGGTAGCATCAGCCGACCGTCGCTCACAAGCAATAACAAGGTACTGGTTGTTCACACTAAGGCCACATACTTCGTAGCCCGGCTTGAAACTCAGGACATGCCGCTGCCACATATTATTATTTGGCTTTGCATCATTACCGAAGTTGTATGCACTTAAGTATTCACCGTTCCCAATACAGAGAAGCGGCTGTCCGGTTCCAGTAAAGTAGGATGTCGGATGCCAGCCGTTATTCGTCTGAACCAAGCGGTAGGCAAATAGAAGGAAGTCAACGCCTGACAGGTCGCCCGTAGCATACGTTTGGGCCTGCGCTGTGTCGCTGGCTACGCTTGAAGTAAGGTGGAAGTGGTAGACCGGAGCAATACCAGTATTAGCTGCGTTAACGTAAGCCCGTATCTGTTTCCCGAATACAAATTCATTCCAGCCAACAACCATGTTCGCATTGGGGATAGTGACCGTCGCCAGGTTGTTATTAATGCTGTCATGCAGAGTGAGCGTCCAGTTACCAGTGCCAATAACAGCCACGTAAACTGCTATTGAATAGAACGGCTCAATGTCCGGGGCGAATCCACAGAGGTCAGTCGGGGATTCACTAAGCACCTTGGGGAGATTGTACGTGTTTGTAAAGTTGTTTTGAACCTGTGAAGGGCTGGTAACACCTATTCCCCCTTCGCTCACTTGGAAGGCATTGTTACGGAAGATGAGTGTGTCGTAGAGGTTATCATTGGGGTTTAACAGTTGGACACATCCAGCCGCAGTAGAGGCGCTCTTGCCGAACTGGTCGGCCCGGAACTGCGGGGGGCTGTTACTGTTTGTACATTGACCGTACATACTGACCGTCGTCTGTCCGGGGATGTAGAGCTGGTCGGTAATCTGCGAGTAGAGAAGCCCGGCTGAACCGTTCTCAGTAAGCGTGGCTATCCGGGAAATAGCGTTGCTTGTATTAATCCGGTAGACCTGCCCGAGACTGCCGACTCCATAACGAACGCCGTTCAAATCTTGGTCCATAGCGAGCACCAGGTCAGACATGGTTGTAGATAGCGCTCGGCTTGCTGGGGTAACTGACATCTGACTTGGGAAGGTTCGGAAGTCTAGGTTCTGCGAAGAATAGAAGGAGTTAGCAATACCCATTTTGAAATCGGTAGTTGCCCCGCCCTGGAAGTATTGTTGGTGAGGAATAAACTTCTCTGAATTCTTTGGTCCACTAGGCATTTATATATTCCTATACTTTCTATGATGTTATGGGCGGGGGTGGAATTAAGAATATTGAATATCGGTAACGGTCAGTCTGGTTCTGGACAATACCCGTCGTCTTGCTGGCGTATGCCTCTCGGTACATGGTGAGAAGCTGCTGGTAGTTATTCCAGTGCAGCATAGCCGTCTCCTCATCCTTACGCTTCAGAAAGAAGTTGTAGGCAGCATAGTAAACAAGCCCAAGCTGGTAGTCAGGGGGGATGTCCGGGCAATCTCCAATGACATAGCTGAGGCCACCTGAGCCGTAGCCACCGTAGAAGTTCTCTAGTTCAAAGGAGTTAGCTGAGTCATACGTGGCTATCTGGTACCACTGTTCGTTGTAACGTCCTTGCACCTGGAACCAGCGTCCAACCATTGTCGGGTCAATAATATTACCGCTGAAAGTGACCGTCGTGCTCCCGTTTCCAACCGTACATGTTCCGGCTGTGACATCCGCAACTCCTATCTCAAGCTGTGGCTCGTAGCTGACGTTAAGCGCGTTCGTCGCGTTAGCCGACGGAATCGGCCAAAGACCGATCTCATTGCGTCCCCGGATAAAGTAGTAAGTAGGAACATTAATAGTAATAGCAGGAATAACGTTGATCTTATTCCATAGGTACTCCGAGCTGACTTGTTTGACAGGGTAGTTAAGGCCATTGCTGTTAACATAAACCTCCGTGACTCGAACCGCATCTGGTGGCAGCTCGTAGTATTGCTGGTTGTTGATTAGGTTAGCGGCTGCTTGCTTCCGGCTCCAGTAACGACGAGCCTGGTTCTTGAATACCTTAAGCGCCTGGTTAATATCCTGCTTGGCGTTCGTAAAGTCCTGACTATCTCCGCTTGAGCTGAAGCCGCATATGTCTGCGGTTCTGGCTATGAGGTTGCTGAACGTATACATTATGTACCCACCATAAAGAGCGTTAGCTGGGCAGTCGCGTTACCACCTGGAGACACGGCTTTGGCTGTGACACTGGTCGTTGAGAAAGAATCCGCCGATACGTTCTGGCCTGCCTGTGTAGCCTGGGCTGCTACTCCTACGACAATATGCTGGACGGTTGAGAAGAAGGTAGGCAGCGTGAATGTGTAGCTATTACCGCTGGTTGAAGTTGACAGGCCAGTGCTACTCAGACACCAGAGTAGCTTCAGTCCTCCGAGGTTAATATAGTAGAACGTTCCCCCCGCAGTACCCGCGTTAGCCTGTGAAGCTACGCCGCCGCTGTAAGAGTTAGATAGTCCGAGCTGGCCCGAAAGGACGGCGTTGTTCCCTATGGCTGCCGTACCGATCTTGCCACCACTAACCGAGATACCGTAGACCGTACCGTTGTTACTCGTAGTGAACCCTACAACGCTATCCGTGTTCAGAGTCGGGTTGTTGATGGTTGGCGTTGTAAGTGTGGCGCTGGTAATGGTCGGACTGGTAGCAAAGACAAAGGAGCCACTCCCCGTAGCGGCAGTGACGTAGCTAGAGGTCAGTGTCCCCCAAGTAGAAGCGCCAGAACCGGTACCGAGTAGCACTGTATTGGTGCTGGCGGTGCTTGAGTTAATGCCGAGCTTAGTCTCAAGCGCAATGACGGCACTGTTCTGAAGCACTTGGCCTGAACTTAGGGATGGCGAATTGGTATCATTTGTCGCGGATGGATTCGGCAAACTTGAGCCGTTATCGATGGAAGTTGGGTAGTTAATGCTCACAATGAACCTCCTGTTATCTGAACCCATTGAGCTGGGTTCTTCCATGAGTAGAAGCTTAGGTTCCCATTGGTCCCGTCATAGTCAACAGTCGAATTGTCATACTTCTCACTACTCTGGTCATAAGGATAGAGGTTAGCTTCAGCGCTGTTGGTTTCAACATATTGGCCTGCTTGGTTGACTTCTCCAGGGTTGGCTACCCAGTGAAGCGGAGCGGCAAAGAGCGGAACCTGGGAAGGCCCACCATAGTACTGCTGGTAAAGGATATTCAGCGGTGTGTATGCAGTTGGATTCTTCCAGGTCGTCGGACTCGGGCTGTTGTTTACGCCGTCATATGGCTGTGTACTCGTATCATACCTTTCGGCCCCGTCGTCGTACTCAATAATATTGCTGGTACTGGCCAGCGGATTCCAGACCCAAGCGGTCGGGTTCTTACCAATGCCCGGAGTCGGATTGTTACCGGATTCATCAAGGATATTGCTCCCCATCTGGTCGGTAATGTTGTTACCGGATTCGTCTTGGATAATATTTGTCATGTCTGCCTCACGAGTCCTAGTGTTTGTAAAACGGTTATTACTTGGTCAACCGTATGGCTTGCTCCCGTTGCAAGGAGTGGCTGAACGACAGGAGTGGCAGCCCAGAATCCGAGTTTCTGACCGCTCGCCCCGCCGACCGTTCCTAGCTGTGTGCCAGTTGTTGTACCTAGTACTACATTGGTAGCATCGGCAATAGTGAATCCACTCAACGTTTTAGTAGTCAATGTTTGGGCACTAGAGATGTCTGCTACCTGTACGTTATTAGCTCGAACGGTTCCGGCACCCTTGCTTGTCAGGTTAAGGAAAACATCGGTATCTGAGCCAGCGGCATTAATCGTGACCGCTTGCCCAGTGCTCGCCGGACGGATGTCTATGTAGTTGACCGCGCTTGTATTGGCCTCAAGGGTAATCGCTGCCTTGTTACTCGTGTTATTAATCTGGGCAACGTTCGGAGTGGTGAGGGTTGGTGACGTGCTGAAGACCAGTGCGCCGGTTCCAGTCGCTCCTGTAGAAGTAACTCCTTCTAAGGTGACATGTCCCGTAATAGCCACCGTGGAGCTGAATGTTGCCGCGTTCGGAACAGTCAAAGCGCCAGTCGAGCCGTTAAAGCTGGCGAACTCTACGCCAAGAAACTGAGTTCCAAGTGTAAGTGTCGCCCCCCCTGAGTTGTCAGTTCCCACAGATTCAATGAAGTTGGTTCCGCTACTTGCGGTCAGAACGAGGCTGGACTGGCTGGTGCTTAGACTTGTTGGAGAGTCTGTTGCGGTAATGCCGTTAGCGTAAAGTTGTCGAAGATATGTGTAGCTGTTAGCGGAGTCTGAGAGTGTGGCAACAGCCCCCGTTATATTATTTGGATTGGCGAAGTTACAAGCTAGTGTGCTGGCTGTAGCGTTCGAATCTACCTGGAGTGAATAAGTGGCACCACCATGAGGGGTTGAGTCTATGCAAGCGTCCATAGCAACGCCTGTTGTGAAGCCCGTTATCCAGAAGCCAATGTCGTGAGTATCGTAACTGAAGCAGCCATTGAGACAGACTGAGCCAGTACCAAAGGTGTTGTCTCCGGTAATCTTCCAGCTGACGCCTGGGTATCCGCTAACCGAGTGGCTCTGTGAACTCTCGGCTCCACAGCCAGTAGCGCTTAACGAGAACACGTCAGACAAGAGGTAGCCAATGCCGTTTGAATCCGCAGCACAGCCAGTCAAGCTACAATACGTCGCCTTGAAGATATATATCCCGGCACTGGGGTTGTCGTTGCCGTAGCAGTTAATAAGGCTAGTGCTGGTAACGAATGAGCTAGTGCCATCAATCCAAATACCGTGGACGCCGTTCGTAGTAGCCACGACTCCTTCAAGCGTGGTTACGATTGACCCTCCTACATAAACACCCGTTCCACCGAAGTTCTCAACATTTACGTTGCGGATATTGACATAGGCAAGAGGTTGACCGGCGATGTGGATACCGTCTCCACTACCCGAACCGGGTCCAACAACGGATATCCCTTCAATAGTAAACCCTGCACTCACAACCGAAGCACTGCTCAAGTAGAGGCCATCATGGGTTGTTGAAGTCTGATTAATAATAGTTCCTTGCTGACCGTTACCAAGGATGGAAACACTTGGCTGCAAGTTAACGACATTGCTTATTACGAGCGTCCCTGAGGGAAATACAAGCGTTCCACCGCCGCTGGCAGCGACAGATGTAAAAGCGTTATTGAGTGCGGTAGTTGTATCGGTCACACCGTCAGCTACCACTCCATAATCCCTAGCGTCGTAGAGCGGAAGAACATTCTGCTTGGTAATGATGCTGGTAGCGTTTGAGGCCGTAATAGGATTCTGGTTCACCAGGAATACGCTGCCCGGTGGCATCTCGGTTATGACTGGGTAGGAGCTTATTTCACCCACTGGTTCTCCTATATTTGAGTAAAGTAAAAGCTAACCACTGTGCTACCACTCGTCTTTAGGTACACATTCTGTTGGTCAGCAACGTCGAAAGTCCAAGGCACCCCGGCTGGTAAGCTGAAGTAAGAAGCCTGGGTTGAATCTTCAGATACTTGGACAGCGTTCGTAACTGAGCAGATGGTAACCTGAGCAGCGTTCTGAGGAACGACAAGAGTAGCGGTCGTATTGACCGTGAGCGGTGAGTTCTGGGGAGTACCGGTCGCATCCCTTGTATTCATCCGGTTTCCGAGTACACCAGTAAGTGCGTTTCTGGCCCCGTCCATCTGAAGGTTGCTGAACAGGCTGGCCTGAGCTGGAACCTGTGTCTTTGTCTTATTGGCTGATGCCGTATATGCCATGAAAAACTCCTAGAAATAAAAAATCCCCCAGATGTAGCTCTGAGGGCTTATTGATTCTAAGTATACCCTTTAAGTTAGAACGGTGCCAACGTATTGCTGCAACCTATTGGTACCAGTTAATCCATACATCGACAGTTCCGGCTACGGCTCCAGATGTAATAATATCTATTCCACTCGTCATCAGGACAGGAGTTTGAAAAGATATAATTGTTGGAGCTGTTGTCACTGCGGTTGTACTTAAGCCGTTGACTAACTTAAGAGGCGTACCCTGTTTATCTTGAATGGTGATTGATGAGGTAGTTCCTCCTACTTCCGCACTAATGGCAATTGAAGATATGTAGGCAGTTGAAGCCGTCGGGGTATTGGTTGTATTAGTTGTTATGTGATACGAGTTGGTATTGAGCTTTGTTGAGGCTGGAGAGAATCTTGCAGCCGGTACACGCTGGTAGTTTGTACCGTCCCACTCAAGTAGTCCTGCACCGAGAAGACCTGTACCTGTAGTACCAGCAGCACTGTTAGCAGTACGTAAGCGGTCGTAGGTCGAACCATTGTATCCATAGAGAGTATTTTGTCCAACTCCTCCACCCCCGTTAGCATCTGCACCATTGGATGCATCTAGTGCAAGATTGAACTGACCTCCTGAGTTCCTAAAACCGGTAAGCGTGGCATTTCCTACGTTTTGACCACCGCTGTATATAGTGCTAGTAGTCAAAAGCCCTGCGGGTAGTTGCTCATTTGTTAGAGTTAGTACGCCCGTTAGAGTACCACTCGTTAGAGCAGAGATATTTATTTGAACAAAGTTATTTACTATGGGGAATACGTATGAGTTATTTACTGTATACCCCTGAGTTAGAACCGCTGAATCATTCTGAGTGTTGTATATAAGGGAAGTTGAAAGTGAAATATAAGTTCCACCTGATGCAGAGGCAAATTGAGGTTGAAGCCCAAGCCCAACGCCTACTGAGGTAATAGTTAATCTAGCGCTAGAAAATCCCTCACAATTGGTATTGGCAAGTAGCACCTGAGCACCGGATGAAGATGTTGTAAATGTATATGTCTTCGCAGCCCCAGCCGTAGCTACCCCATTAAACCCTGAGTCTCCTGATACGACATCAGCTGTATTCGTGCCGTTATTTATTCCGACTGCTTGGACGCCGGTGGTAGTACTCCTAGCACGGTCATATGTGCTACCGTTGTACAAACGAGGTTGTACTCCCATATAGCCAGTGGTATCTCCATCTCCACGCCCAGTCCCATCCTTGGTACTTTGCCAGTTCGTACCGTCATAGATCATGGTTCCGCTCCCCAACAATCCAGTCCCGGCGGTGCCTGCAATAGAGGTAGATGACCGCACACGGTCCCAAGTAGAACCGTTATATACAGCTCCTTGGGACCACACGAAGGCACTTATTCCAGTACTCATCCCATCTGCCGCATTGTTTCCAGCCAGCACATAATTCTTAAAGTCAGTGGTGCCATTTACCATCATCCCGGCTGCTAGGGTCCCTGTGTCAAAGGATGCGTTAGCTACAGAGGTTGTCTGTAAACCTACCAGGTTACCGGATGGTCCATGAGCCCCTATGTAGAAAGCGTCCGCTGGAACAGCAGCGCCCGTAGCAGAACCCGAGCTAATTGGTATCGCACTCTGGTTAGAGGCAATAACGACTGGCAGTGAGGCAGACATTGTAGTCTGGCCGAGGGCAATGGCAGAGCCACCCACCTCGGTAAGATTAACATCATCAGTACCGCCCCCTCCTGAAGTCTCAGTAAGAACTGCTCCCGTAGCATGATCTACTGCTACCGGAACAATAGTTACACCATCAGCAGAGCTAACCCCAATAAGGACTGGGGTACGGTTCTCGCCGAATTCTGATCTATTGTTAGGCCAACTCATATAAAAATAGCCCCAAGGATTAGCTCTTGGGGCTTACTACTCTTAAGTATACTACGCTGCTAGTTTTCGCCTAGTGTTGAACAGCTTTTCGTCGTCAGCAAGCTGTTGCTCACGGTCGTACAAGATGTTCTCCCGGTTGGTAAGCTCTTGTTCCTTAGCCGCTATCTTCGGCATGATCGCTTTGGCATTGTTAATAGCCCGCGCCCGATCAGCTTCAGCAGCCTTAACATCCGCTTGCAGGCTGTTTATCTCAATCCTGAACTTGGCTACTTGTTCGTCATAGAACTTCTGAAGTACCTCAGTCTTATTCTGCACCGCTATATTCTCAGTCGTCGCTTTAGATATCTGAGCGGTCAGATCGGCAAGTTCCCGAATCTTCTCGTTCCGGGTACGGTCAACAGTGGCAATATCTGCCTGACGGTCACGAAGGGCGTTGTTGAATTCCTCCATAGCCGTATCTACTGACGTTTCTTGCTCCTTGAGATATTTGGTACGCTCGGCAATGCTGGCGTTCACGTCGTTGAGCTTCAGCTTCGCCTCGTCAACCTGGGCTAGAATCTTGTCGGACTGGGCCTTTAGCGCGTCAAACTCATCGTGGAGTTCCTTGTTGCGACGGTCTTGCAGAACCTTGCCGTCGGCGAGTTCCTGTTCACGCTTCTTAACCAACTCCTCGATGCGAGCCAGCTCCTTCTTCTTCCAGGTGAGCTTGCCGTTAATGACGTGGATGTTCTCTTTCTTTTCGGCTACGGTCGGCTTAGTGGGTGAGTTCAATGCCTAACTCCTTAGCCAGATCATCGACGGTCTTGGCGTCACTGGACACTTCGGTAGCAGTCTTAATAGCAGGGGCATCATACTGTTCGGTTGTCTGGCCTTCAGTTAGGGTATCACCTTCACTAAAGGTCGGGTTCTCTTTCCCTAAGAAGATACGCGGCAGGAACTCGTCCCAACCGTGTGGGTCTTGCCAGTCAAAGGTAACTTCAAACTTGCCCTGTTTCTTAGCAAGTTTCTGCTTGGCAAGCACTTTCTTGTAGAGGTTTTCAACGCAGATGTATGCGTTCCAGCCTTCCAGCGGTCTACTCTTTCCAGCGTCAATATGGAACTGGCGTGGGTCACGTCGGTAGGTAACTTTGGTTGGGCCACGGTCTATTTCAAAGGTTTCATCTTGTGGGGCGAGGGATTGCCAGTAGAACGTCTCGGTGTCTATGTTCATTATCCGCACATATTCATGCGGCTGCCACAGCTCCCTCATCCGTTCCCCCAGCGTCTTCGGTAGTCCCCGCTTCTGTATCCCGTATATCTTCGGTGGCTGTTTCTCCATCTGTACTTTCACCTCCCTCTGGTTGTTCGTTCGGGGCAGTCGTAGCTGCTTCCTGCTCGTTCAATAGTTCGTTAATTGCACCAATAGCACCACTCAAACGTTGGATGTTTGTCTGTAGTAGTTCCAATTGTTTTTCGTAGCCATCGCGCTTGGCTTTGAGTTGGTCTGGTGTCATTAAGTATGACTATATCACAAAAAGCATCCCCCTGTGCGAAGGAGGATGCTTTTTGTCTAAGCACCAAGCTGCGTACTTCTATATTACTAGGTTTGGCGCTGTAAGACTATGACTATTACTAGCCCGGCCAGGCTGGTGGTGGCCGCTGTGTTAGAGACTACCAGGTTCAAAGAAGAGCCTGCTGATATCGTAGTCTGGGTAGTAACTGTTCCGTTAATCGTAGTGTTGGCCGTTCCTTGAAGACTGAGGGCTCCTGTCTGGGCGGTTCCTGAGCCTGGAGCGGTGGCTGCACCGGCTACTTCAACGCTGAAGGTAGCAGCGGCACCCGCTTGGGCGGTGAACCGGTAACTAACATTCGCCACTTTCCATGTAGCCCCATCGTTTGGAGCGGTCCAGAGTGGGTAGGAAGTGTTCTGGACAAACGTTGCTGCTGCCAAGACGTTGCTGTTTACATATTCGTTTGACGGAATAGGGAGCGAGTTAATCTGGTATGTCTGGCCGGTTGGAATCTTCACACCACCGGCGACAGTCGTGACCGAACCGTTAACGGTCAGGCCAGCATTTGAGGTTGAATTACCAACGGTAACGGCACCGGATGTAGTGGCGACCGTGTTAATACCGACGGTTCCAGTACCCTTGGCGTCAAGAGTCATTGACTCATTCGTGCCTGAGCTGATCTCCTGGATTGCTACGCCGCTGGTAGCAATATTCGAGTTAACCGAGATTCCGGTGACTGCCAGTGTCGTGTTTGTATTTACGTTAAGAGCTGGGTTGGCGCTTGTCAGACCGACCGAGAAGGCCGCCGCGTTCTTGCCTGCCAGGTTGAGAGGCACCGTCACATCCGCGGATAGGCCTGTAACCGTGACCCCTGTGAGATTAAGCGTCTTACCAGAGTTGACCGTTACGTTGTTGTTGAAGACCATTGGCAGATTCGTGTAGATACCACCTTGTAGTCCAACTCCCGCAACATATTTCTCAATTGGCTTGTGGCTACTGTTTTGTGTTGTTCGTGTCATTTTCTAGGTGCTCCCTTCTTAGTCTATGGTTAGGAAGACTGTCGCTGCTGAACTAGCTGCTGCTGTCTTGAAGACGCCGAAGGTTTGCTGAGTTTCAGCGGCACCCGCACCAAGGTTGGCGACAAAGCCAGCGTTAGTTGCTACGTCCTGAGCAACCGGGTAGCCGACTGTTCCACTTGTGGCCTGGACATATGCCTGTCCTCGGGTCTGTACCCAACCAGCGTAAGCTGCTGTTGAAGTTTGAGGGACTGAGACGTAGGTAACACCGACGACTGGGGCGAGTGTGGTAGTAGCCAAGATTGGCGAGGTGTACTCGTTCTTAACAAGGTTTACCGTGTCAGTTCCGGCAATAAGGGTTGTGATCGTTGGCGGTAGTGGCTCGGCAAGGTAGAGCGTAATGGTTCCGCTTGCAGCTGCAAGAGTGTTGCCACGGAGTTTAAGCTGGTAAGTTCCACCAGCTGAGACAAGAATCTGGACGAATCCGAACTCATCCTGGGTAACAGCGGTTGCACCGTTAGTTACGTTAAAGCTGAGTGAGCCAGCGGCTAGCGCTGATGCTCCGGTCGCTCCACTCCCAGTAGCAGTCGTACTTGGCTGTGTAGCTGAGATGGCAAGTCCAGTGCTGTTTGTTGCTGCGGCTGGCTGCACCAGGAGTAGCCCTGGTTGGATGGTGGTCGTGCCTGGAAAAGCGACGAAGCGAAAGATTCGCCCGTCAAAGGTCTGGCCAATAGCGCCATACTGTTCGTGCATTGTGCTCGGCTGGTTAGCCGGAACGTTGCTGGGGGTTAGATTGACGAGGGTATTAAGGTCGTCGAGGGTTAGAAATCGTGGGCCTGATTGCATATGATTAGTCTCCTAGTTACTGGTAATTCCGATTAATTTACCGTTTCTTCGAGGCTGGCTCGCAACGAGGTTCCCCATGAGCATAAGCAGACCGACTGAACCGTACTGGTTAATCGGACTCATCATCTCACGGAACTGCCAGGCGCTCGGGAATGGCACGTCATCGTAGAAGCCTTCAGTCACCTCAACCTTAGAGCTGATCTTCTGGAGGTCAGGACTGCGGAGAGCGTAGAAGTTGATGTAGTGCTCATTAAGCCAGAAGAAGGTGCCAGTCGTACACATGTCGTCAGCGACCATGTGACGGGCGCGGTAGTCAAGGACATTGAATCCGGCTGCACCCTTGAGTGCCTGGTCGCCAGATGGGACAGATACTCCGGGCGGAAGTCCGCCGTCAATACGGTTGTAGCCACCCATTGCCACGGTGTCGTAGCGGGCGCTGACCATCGGCTGGATAATGCCTTCGATGAAGGTCCAGATTGCCTTAGTCGTAAGACCGAGGGTCGGGCTTTCTGAAGTTGAGCCAGCGGCAGATACGTTGTCGAACTCGCTTGAAAGGTAGTCGAGGGTGATTATGCCTGAGTTTAGGGAGCCAAGGTCAGTAACATCAGCGTTGACGAAAGTGTTGGTTGAGCGTGTGAGGCCACCATAGCTAGAGGTATTCGTACCGTTATCGACGATAACGCCGAGGCCATCGAAGTCCTTACCTGAACCGATGCCATAGAGTATTCCACCGATACCGACCAAACCTGAGATTTTAGCCTCGTCCATGCGGGTGCTAAGAAGGCGAAGAACCTGCTTCTCGTTGTTAGCGTTAATGTCACGCTCGATACCAGGAACCACGACGCTCTGCTCGTAAGCAGCAACGTACCATGTGAATAGACGTGTGTTGTTAGTGGCAGCGGTTGGGAAGGTGTCCATACCAGAGAATGAACCACCAGTAGAACTGTTAGCAGTCTCGATTGGCAGGTTCAGAGTGACGCCACTCCACTCCTTCGGGTTGGTCAGCACGCGGGCTGTCCAAATGTTTGAGTTGTTTATTTGGTCAACGAGCCGTGGAAGAATCTCCTGGTAGGTGATGTCCACTACTCTATCTGTAAAAACCATCCCGCTCATATGCAATAATTTCCTTAGTTAGTCAAGTGTGTTAGTGTACTAAAAAAGCCCCCAGATGTAGCTCTGAGGGCTTGATGTCTTAAATATACACCGTCTATTTAGACTTGGGAACCACTTTCTTAGCCGCAAGCTGCTTTTCTAGAGCCTCGACTCGTCTCTCCAGGCTTCGAATATGCGCCATCCACGGTTCACCAAGGAACTTCTGGCCTTTTTCATCCACCTCATCCATTAAGTCCTGGACAATCTGTTGGGCTTCGGTAAACCGGGCCGTATGAATCTTGCTCTGTAGCTCCTTGTTTAGATGCTCACCGGCCTCTTCGGTCAGTAGTTGCATCTTAACGAGTAAGGCTATGAGTGTTGCTGAATAATTGTAAATAACGTCAATCCTCTTTCTTCCATTTGTAGTTATCACCTGGGCGTGCTGTGGATAGGATGTCAAGATCGCCATGCTCACGAAACTCTGGTGAGTGAAGATGAACTGCAAACGCCTCTTGGTTCAAAGGCTCATCAAACTTGGTAATGACAATATCTTCAGGGAATCCGTATTTCTCAATAAATATGTCGCATAAGTCCTGTCTACTCAATGCGAAACTGAATATGTTACTTCTTTTAGAGGCCATACGCCCTCGCTATTTGGTCAACACTGGCATTCCAGGGAAGTTTCGGACGGCTGCCTTTTGGCGCTTCGCCGGTTCCCGCATTCGCCTTTGCTAGTCTTCCGGTAATCTGTTTGCGTTCCTTATCCTCTTTAGCCTGAGAAGGTGTCGTCACCGGATGCTCAGAACGGTAGAGCTTAAAGGCATCCCGGTAGGTGAGCGGCCGGTACTGGCTGCCACGCGCTTGGGACTGCTGCCACCTCGCGCCATTCTCCTTGTTGTAATATTCAAGAACGTCCTGCATTTCCTTTACCGCTGGATGGCCCTCAAACTCGGGGTCGTCGGGAGATATGCCTTTAGGGAATAGCGGCAAACCGTCCTTACCCGCCTTCTTCTGGCGCTGTAAGTAGGCAATATCCCGCTGGATATCGCGGTCTTCCTGGCTACTGAACTTCTTAGCTTGTTCCGTTTGCTGGTTCCGCTCGAAGTCAGCAACAAGGTTTTCGGCCTTTAGCTCCAGTTTGGCGAACCCTTTAGCGGCTTGGGCTGCCGCGTAGTCGCTGGCGAACTTGAATCCTTGCGGTAGGTTCTCAAGAGCGTATGCCTGTACGCGCTGGGGCTGGTCATTAACAATAATATCTACGGTAATTGGCTGCCCAATATGCTGGGCTACATACTGTTCCTGCGGTGTGAAGCTCTGTGGAAGAGGATTGGCGCTTGGGCTGGGAGCCGGGGCCGGAGCAGGTGGCTCGTCGTCGAGTCCTTCGTCAGCGAAATATCCTTCGTCTTCTTCTGGCGCTGCCACAACCGCGCTAGGTGGCTCTGTAACCGGAGTTTCCTTCTTAGGCTCTTCTTTAGGCTTGGCTGGCTCACTGGGCTTTGGCTCTTCGGCTACCGCCTTGTCGAACGCTTTGTCCGCAATATCGCCAATCGGCTGCGGTCCGGCAGCGGCATGGGCAATGGCGTTTGCCATTACATCAGTTGTAGCAGCGACCGTTCCGGGGCTGCTTCCATTACTACTTGGTTCCATCTACACCTCCTTCATATATATAAGACTAGATTGGTGGCATTTGCATTGGGTTAGCCGGATTACTCGGCTGCGGCATTGGGCTGCCAGGCCCACTACTGCCCATTATACTGGACATATTGTGTGCGAACGGAATAGGGGCTCCGCCTCCGCCCATTGGGTTCCCTTGGGGTGGACCCATAGGAGCGCCCGGCATCGGTCCCGTAGGAGGTGAACCCGGGGGCTGGCCAGGCGCACCCATAGGCGCACCCATCCCTGGTGGCTGCGGAGCTGCCTGAGCGCCCATCGGCGGTGCCGACAATTGCTCAAGCTCGGTTCGCAGCTCTAAACTGCGAAGCTCCGCACCAATCAAGTCTAGCATGGCTTTCTGCTTGGAGGCTCCAGCCTTTAGGAACTGGTCGGTAATCATCTGCTTTCTGTGGGTTAAGACGTGTTCAGGGGTGGCCTCCTCGTAAGGCCTGACATCCTTCTTACCGTTCATAATTTCCACAAACTCCATATACGCCTGGCCATCCTGCTCTTGGTTCTCAGCATCCTGGGCGAGAAGTTCAGGCTGTGTTTTCCACTTGAACCAGTTGTCGTACCGAGCTTGGGGGTTGTCCATATGTAAGTCTTTGTAGAGGTCGAGCGGACTAATCATGCCCATCTTCGCCAGGTTCATCGCCACCGCTTCCTGGCGTGACTTGTCGAACGGCAGCGTGCTGCCAGCCCGGACGCCTACTTCCATGCCGGAATCAATCAGGTAACGGGTAATCGTCACGTACTGGAAATCACCGTCACCCCCGTTGTAGACAAACTTGTGCTTGTCCGTGTAGTGAACCTGCATCATCTGGACCAGCATATTGAAGTAGCGCTTGGCCATCAGCGTCACAGCGCGTGCCAGGCGGTCCTGCCTGCCCGAAGCCTGGTTCTTAATCATAATCGCCTGCCCGAGTGTGTCGGTGTCGTCGCCTTCCTGGTTGGTACCACTGAGCTGGCTCGGGGTGCCCATCAGGTTGTGGAGCGTCGTTCGGAGGTCCTGTTTGTCCTCAACGACAAAACTTGGCAGCATGTGCGGTTCGACCTGCATAATAAACTCGTCAATCGGGCGGCCGGAAGTCTTTAAGACAATCTTCTGGTTCGGGTCGCCAATCAGGTTCTCGGCGTCGTCCATGTCCACAGCTTCAGAGGATACAGCCAAGAATCCGTTCGCGGTATCGGCATTCTCCATAATCTGACGTCCCCGCTTGTTTAAAACGTCCTGCATCGAATATGCCTGCTCAATAGGGGTTGTCTGGTCAATCCAGTGGCTTCCGTCGTTTAAGTAGTTAAGCGGTACATACGGCTTGAACTGCTCTGGCAGGTAATTCTTAGTACTGCCGTCGTTACCGCTGTACAGCCAGTTCGGGCTTTTGTACTTCCCGAGCATCAAGTCCTTAATATATGAGAAGCAGACTTCCTGCTTTTTGCCCCGGTCGTAGACGGTGGCCCAGACTTCGCGCCATACGACCTCGGTGGTCATCTGGTTCTGGGTGCCCTGCTTAATCTTCATCAGCTCGAAAATCTTGGTCTTCTTCTCGGGGAACATGAGCACTAAGTCGAGCAGCGTACATTTGTGAAGCTCGCAAATAAACCCTGGGTTTTCACCCATCTTGGCGTTCTTGTCCACAATAACCCAGTTCGGGTCAATGGCTTTGGTGTGTATCTCGTCACACTCGTTGCAGTAGTAGAGCTTCAGAATGCCGACGCGCTTCACAAGCAGCCCGTAGAGCGCTTTTTCAAACTCCTGGCTGACATCGTACTTCTCACAGTAAGCCATCAGCGCCTTCTCAACAGCGCTTGAAAGCACGCGGCCCTTGTCGGTATCTTCACTCGGGTAGGCTTCGGGGCGCGGTGTCTGGGCGGTGACGTAGGAAATAATCGTGTCTACGGCAATATGTATCTCGTTATCCACAAATGGAATCTGGTAACGGTAGAGCTTGGATGTATCAATCTGCTTGCCAATAACCATCCGCTCGCTCTGGTTACGGGCATACTTTAGGTTTTGGCCCTGGACGTCGTCCCAATATCCGACGGAATCATCAATTAAGTTGTTTAACCCCTTAATCTGGTCCTTGTCTGGGATAAACATGGAGACTTTGGGCAGAATATCAACGACGCCATCTTGGTCCTCAATATGGTCTACTTTTTCGTCCTGATATGCCCCGGCGACCTGCTCGTAATCCGTACTCTACCCCTGTCAGAAATTAAAAAATCCCTCAGAGACTTGCTCTGAAGGCATATATACCCGTATTTTAGCCCAAATATGGCTACATAGCCATAAATACCGCTGTCTTCACGGTCCTATATGGGGTCAAGATAATGTTGGTGACTTGTTTGCAGGACCGGCACTGGAGTTTGCTAAAGCCGCTGTCGGCTTGAAATACATGGGCTGGGAAGTTGCTATTTAGCACCACGTTAATAATATTGGCCTGGTACTGGGCTATCTTGTGGCCGCAGGCGTTGCACCGCACGTCAATCCACTGGGGGTTGTCAATGTCGGTATATATATGGAGATTAATCTGCATCCTACTTTTTCAACCACTCCATAAACGGTTTCACTATTGTGCGAATCTTTGCCCTTTTCTGAAACGGCTCTACAGCTTTCGGATGCAGCGCCCCATATATGAGGTCTTTCCTATCCGGCATAAGGTTAATCTGGACATTCCGCCTCGGTTGAGAGGCGACTAGGTTCCCCACCACAATACTGCTGTTGTTAATAGTGTCTATTAGGTCCGCATAGGGAATATTCGTTATGTGCTCGGTATAGAGGGGACTTGATGGCCTAAACATATTTTTAAGTATACAGCCAATTCCGGCCCTTTGCTCCCGTTCCCCTAATCGCACCCTCAAGATCAAACCGGTCAGCCTCCTTACCGTCACCCGTAAGGCTCTTGGGGCTTCTTGGCATCACCAGTCTGGTGCCACCCTGAGTCACATGAAACAATGCATATGA